>VFQR01000199.1_pt1 | contig 123543 bp, 123 predicted proteins | sample 3512321 | NCBI WGS metagenome assembly VFQR01 (sample SAMN10412374, study PRJNA504923) | tailings metagenome | isolation source: Relicate 3 Philex TSF1 revegetated site | place: Philippines: Tuba, Benguet | collected 2017-08-29 | reverse complement strand
CCGATGCGCCCAAACCGCCCGCATATCCCTTCATTCATCATCAATGTCAAAGAGCGTACCCAAGGACAAAAACAATCAGGGCGCCAGCTTCCTAGCGTATCCCCGTCCGCCTTGTCTTCAGATGTCCCGGACTTCTGCCTGGTTTTGGCTGTCGCCTTGCCGTCGCTTCCGTCCGCCACCGTCGCTGCTTCGCTTCGGTGAGGGGCTATTTACGGAGGTGCGCCGGGGGCCGCAAGAGGGAAAAATGCGAAACCTGCGATTTTTTTCCTTTTCCCGGATTTATCCACAATATCTTGGGTTTGGCGCAATTTTCGGCACAGAAGCCGCTGCGGTGCAGCAAGAATCTGGCGCAGGCCTTTGCTTTCCCTGAGCTTCAGGCAAGCTGCGGGGCGTTGCGTCTGCGGTTGCGCCAGACACGCGCGAGCAGAAGCAAGCAGACCACGCCGAGATAGATCAATGGCTCCACCGGCCAGGCCTTCACCAGCACCACATAGTGAAGCACCCCGGCCAATGCCGCGACATATGTCAGCCGATGCAGACGCTGCCAGGTTGCGGAACCGAGACGCCGTATCGCCAGATTGTTCGATGTGACCGCCAGAGGAATCATGGCCGCAAAGCCGACCATGCCGATGATGACATACCACCGCTTGACCAGATCTGCGGCCATTTCTTCCCAGCGCAGCCCCATGTCGAGGACGATCCAGGTCAACAGGTGCATCCCGACATAGAAGAACGCGAGCAGGCCGATGGCACGACGGAAGCGGATCAGGTTCAGACCGGCCCAACGCAGCGGGGAGATGAACAGCCCGGCGACAAGGAATTGCAGGCCAAGCTCGCCAAGCCGCAGTTCGATGGCCTTTACCGGATCAACTCCAAGACCCCCGGCAAACGCAAGCCAGACGATCCAGAGAAAGGGCAACAGACCACCCGCATAAACGGCATTCACCGGAATGCGGCGCGCAATCTGATTGAGGCGATCCATCAGTAGTTCGCCGCAAGGTCCATGCCTGCATAAAGTGCGGCGACCTGCTCCTCATATCCATTGAACATCTGCGTGTCCTGCCGGCCCGCAAAAAGGCCTGCACCGATCCGCCGTTCCGATGCCTGCGACCAGCGCGGATGGTCCACCTGGGGGTTCACGTTGGAATAGAAACCATATTCCGAGGGTTGCAGCATGTTCCACGTCGTCTGCGGCTTTTCGGCGACCAGGCTGATCTTCACGATGCTCTTGATCGACTTGAAGCCGTATTTCCAAGGCACCACCAGACGGATCGGAGCGCCGTTCTGTTTGGGCATTTCCTCGCCATAAAGACCTGTAGCAAGAATGGTGAGAGGGTGCATCGCCTCATCCAGGCGCAGGCCTTCTCGATAGGGCCAATCAAGAATGGGCTGGCGCTGACCGGGCATTTCCTCGGGCCGGACAAGCGTTTCGAACGCCACATATCTGGCCGAGGGCTGCACCCCGACGCGGTTCAGCAGACCAGCGAGTTCGAAGCCGATCCACGGAATCACCATCGACCAAGCCTCTACACAGCGGAAGCGGTAGATGCGTTCCTCCAGCGGCTGATCCTTCATCACATCGGCAAGGTCATAGGTGCCAGGACGATCCACCATGCCGTCGATGACGATGGACCATGGATCGGTGGTCAGCGCGCCAGCGTTGCGGGCGGGGTCTTCTTTCCCGGTGCCGAATTCATAGAAGTTGTTGTAGGTCGTGATCTCTTCCAGCGTATTCGGTGTCTCATCCGTGGAAAAGCGGCTCGGGGCAGCGCTGATCCGCGCGAGGGCGGGGCCCGCGACGATCGCCGCCCCGGCCCCGGCGATCAGGGCACGGCGGTTGAGGAAGAGTGACTTCGGCGTCACGTCGCACCAGCCAAGTTTCGATGCGGTCATTCCCGTCTTCCTTTCTTGTCCCGAAGCGCCCGAAATGGGGGCCGACATGAAGAGGCGATCCTTTGCCCCCTGTTCCATTCATACGTAGCGGCAATCCGTTCTGTTTCAGTAACGCGAGATAAAGACCTGTCACACCATTTTGAGTGGAAGTCGCAGAGGTCGGGGGCTTAGGCCGCCTTCGCCCCCGGACAAGACCAGTTAACAGACCTTTCATGGTCATCCGGTCGCAACCTCACCCCCTATATGCGACATGCCAATCACGGCAGTCAGATCAAACGGGAGTGACACCTATGATCCGCAGAACCTTTCTTGCCCTGACCACCGCAGCCGCCTTTGCGATGCCGTCCTACGCACAGGATATGGACATCGTGGATACCGCCGTGGCCAACGGTTCCTTCACCACGCTGGCAGCCGCCCTGGAAGCCGCCGGTCTGGTGGAAACGCTGAAGGGCGCAGGTCCGTTCACCGTCTTTGCGCCGACCGACGCCGCCTTCGCCGCGCTTCCCGCAGGCACCGTGGAAGACCTGCTGAAGCCCGAGAACAAGGATCAGCTGACCGCGATCCTGACCTATCACGTCGTGCCAGGCGCAGTGATGTCCACCGACCTGTCGGAAGGCATGACCGCCGCCACCGTGAACGGCAAGGACATCACCATCACGCTGGAAGGCGGGCCGAAAGTGAACGGTGCCGTCATTTCGGCGCCGGACGTGGCCGCATCGAACGGCGTGATCCATGTGATCGACTCGGTCATCCTGCCGCCGGAAGGCTGATCCGGGGCGCTGCTTCGGGCATTTGGGGGGCGCAGCTCGTGCTGCGCCCCTTTGTATTTAGTGAACCACCGCCTGCGACGGCCGTTCCCGGCGTGAGGCGATCACACGGTCGCCGACGATCAACCCTTCGGCCCCTGCCGTCACCGAAATGCTGGAGCCATCTAGGATGTCGCCCGCCAGCAGCATTTCGGCGAGAGGATCCTGCAACTGGCGCTGGACCACCCGCTTCAGCGGCCGCGCGCCATAGACGGGATCGTAACCTTCATCCGCCAGCCAGGCCTTGGCATCAGCATCAAGCGACAAGGTGATCTTGCGGCCTGCCAGCCGCTTTTCCAGACGGCGAAGCTGGATGTCCACGATCCCCGACATGTCGGCACGGCCAAGGCGATCGAAGATGATCGTCTCGTCCAGGCGATTCAGGAATTCGGGGCGGAAATGGGCCCGAACGGCGTCCATGACATCCCGCTTCGCATCCGATGCATCCGCACCGTCTGGCAGCAGGCTGAGCGCCTGTGACCCAAGGTTGGATGTCAGCACGATCAGCGTCTGCTTGAAATCGACCGTCCGACCCTGACCATCGGTCAGGATGCCATCGTCCAGAACCTGAAGCAGGACGTTGAACACATCCGGATGGGCCTTTTCCACCTCGTCGAACAACACGACCTGATAGGGCTTGCGACGAACGGCTTCGGTCAGCACCCCGCCCTCGTCATAGCCGACATAGCCGGGGGGCGCGCCGATCAGTCGGGCGACGGCGTGCTTTTCCATGAATTCCGACATGTCGATGCGGACCATCGAAGATTCATCGTCGAACAGGTATTCCGCCAAGGCCTTGGTCAGTTCCGTCTTGCCCACGCCAGTCGGGCCAAGGAAAAGGAAGGACCCGAGCGGACGCCCTTCGTCATTCAGGCCCGCACGGGCACGGCGCACGGCCTTGGACACGGCTTCCACAGCCTGACGCTGGCCCACGACCCGGCGGCCAAGCTCCTCTTCCATGCGCAGGAGCTTTTCCTTCTCGCCTTCCAGCATCTTCGTGGTGGGGATGCCGGTCCAGCGTTCCACCACCTCGGCAATCTGTTCGGGGCGCACGGCTTCGGACACCAGTGCCTCGCCTTCGCGGGCCTCTGCCTCGGCCAGTGACTTTTCAAGCCCCGGGATTCGGCCATATTGCAACTCGCCCGCCTTGGCGAAATCGCCTTCGCGCTTGGCGTGTTCCAGTTCTGCGCGGGCGCGATCCAGCTGTTCCTTCAGGTCGCGCGCGGCATCCAGACTGTCACGCTCTGCCTGCCATTTTGCGGTCATGGCAGCAGATTGCTGTTGCAGGTCGCCCAGTTCCTTTTCCAGCTTTTCCAGCCGGTCGCGCGAAGCGGCGTCATCCTCTTTCTTCAACGCTTCGGATTCGATCTGCAATTGCAGGATCTGGCGATCCAGTTGATCGAGTTCCTCGGGCTTCGAATCCACCTCCATCCGAAGGCGCGACGCGGCCTCATCGACAAGGTCGATGGCCTTGTCGGGAAGGAAACGGTCTGTGATGTAACGATGCGACAGCGTGGCGGCAGCGACGAGAGCCGAGTCGCTGATCCGGACCCCGTGATGCAATTCGTACTTTTCCTTGATCCCCCGCAGGATCGAGATGGTATCCTCGACCGTGGGTTCATCCACCATCACCGGCTGGAACCGGCGGGCAAGGGCCGCATCCTTTTCCACATATTTGCGGTATTCATCCAGCGTGGTCGCGCCGACGCAGTGCAACTCGCCCCGCGCCAGGGCTGGCTTGATCAGGTTCGCGGCATCCATCGCGCCGTCCGATTTGCCAGCGCCCACAAGCGTATGCATTTCGTCAATGAAGAGGATGATCTCGCCCTCGGCAGCGGTGACTTCGTTCAGGATCGCCTTCAGACGTTCCTCGAATTCGCCGCGATACTTCGCGCCGGCGATCAGCGCACCCATGTCCAGCGCCATGAGCTTCTTGTTGCGCAGAGATTCCGGCACATCGCCATTGACGATGCGCAGGGCAAGGCCTTCGGCGATGGCGGTCTTGCCTACGCCGGGTTCCCCGATCAGCACCGGGTTGTTCTTGGTGCGGCGCGACAGCACCTGCATGGTGCGGCGGATTTCCTCATCGCGACCGATGATCGGGTCGATCTTGCCTTCCTCTGCCGCCTCGGTCAGGTCGCGGGCGTATTTCTTCAGCGCGTCATAACCTTCCTCGGCCGATGCCGTATCGGCGGTGCGCCCCTTGCGGATGTCGTTGATCGCGGCATTCAGCTTCTGGGCGGTGACGGCCCCGACATCCAATGCCTGTTTGGCGGCACCCGGCACCATAGCCAGCGCCATCAGGATGCGCTCTACGGGGACGAAACTGTCACCAGCCTTCTTGGCCAGCTTTTCCGCTTCGTCCAGAACCTTCACCAGGCCCGGATCGGTAAAGGGTTGCGCGTCGCCCGAAACCTTCGGCAGCTTGGTCAGCGCCAGATTGACGGCCTCTGCCACGCGCGCAGGTTCCCCTCCGGCGCGACGAATGAGATTGGAGGCCAACCCCTGGTCATCATCCATGATCGCCTTGAGCAGATGTTCGGGGGCAAGCCGCTGGTGGCTTTCGCGCATCGCGATGGTTTGCGCGGCCTGAAGGAACCCGCGCGAGCGTTCCGTGAACTTTTCAAGGTTCATCGGGCATTCTCCTTTTCATAGCACCGATCCGCAGACGCCCTGAAAAGGCACGCCCGCCCCGGCCTTGACAGAAAGATGGGCGGGGCCATGGGCTGTTGCAAGATTGCCGCCCGGACCGCCGTCAACTTTTCTTCAGGCGGGTGCGGAGGCTCGATCAGGGCGTGTAATGCACGAAGGCGAAGGCGCGTCCATCCGGCGACCAATTCGGCACGTTCATCGTGCCTTGCCCACCCGTCACTTCGATGATCCGCCTGCGATCCGTGCCGTCCGGCCGACACAGAACGATCGCAACGGGCAGGTCGGCAGGATGGCCCTCTGTACCGGGAGGATAGGCGAGGTAGATCAGGAGGCGGCCGCAAGGCGATGGATGCGGGAACCAGTTCACATGGTCATCGGAGAACAGCCTTCGCTGCGCTGAGCCGTCCGCTGCCATGACCCAGATCTGCGCATGTCCGTCACTGTCGCTGTTCCAATAGATGAGCTGGCCGTCATGGCCAAAGTCCGGGCCATCGGAGTGACCTTTTCCATGAGTCAGCCGGCGTTCCGTCCCACCCATGACCGGCTGGCTGTAGATATCCACGCTCCGACCTTCCCCGCGCGCGGCAGCAAAGACAAGTGTCGCGCCATCCGGCGACCAGCCGTGAAACCATGTGCGGGGCGCATTGCTGATGAGGCGCGCCGGGCCACCCGTCGCTGGGGAGAGGAACATCTCGGCCCCTTGCCCGCGATGACAGCAAAAGGCGAGCGTCGATCCGTCAGGGCTGTAACCATGATCGTTGTTGCATCGCCCGGCGATCCCGGTCTCGACAGGTTCAAGACCAGGCGTCGCAAGGGAAACCCGGAACAGGCGGCCATCGGCATTCACCAGAAGATGCGCGCCGGAAGGGTGCCAGTTCGGGGCCTCGATCCGGTGATCCACGGTGAGGATCGTCTGGGCACGCTTCTGCGCCAGATCCCAGATCGCCAGATGCGATTTCACCCCTTGTCCTTCGGCTGCAAGAGCCGCGCGGGGCGAAACTGTTCTGCCGACTTCATCAGACTGAAGGTCTGGTTGACGTAGTTAACCACTCCAGAAATCTTTTCCATGTAGGCGATCAGGTCCGGGGTTTTCTCTGCCTCCACCATCTGCACGGGGCGGTCAGGGCCTTCGTGTTCGAACTGGCAATAGAACAGGGGATCGCCACGTTTCAGGACGATGTCCTTCTCTGGCTCGTGCCATTCGAAAGCCCACATCAAGGGGCGCGGCCAGAGGTTCAACTGAAACCGCCCGCCGAAGATCGTGCCGGGAAGCGGATCCTTGCGGTAATGGGCGAAGGTGCCGACCTGCGTCATCCAGACCGGTTCGTCAGCAATGAACGTATAGGGCAGGTGCAACTGCACGGTGGGGCGGTCCGGGTAGCGCCATTCCACTTCGTTCACGAGTGTCAGCACCTCACCCAGCTTGTTGCTGCGGATGGAAGAGGCGGTGCCAGCACGGTTGACAAGAACCGCCTTGCCCTTGTCATCACGGCTGAACCCGATGTGCAGATCAAACGGGCATTTCACCACGAAATAGCGGCTTTCCATCTGGATGACGGCGGGGCACCGGCTTGCGCTTTTCGCGTGGGTGCGGCTGACCTGGCGGGAGACCAGCCGCTCGGGTGGGTCATAGAGCACCGCCCCCTTGTCCGACGCAAGGAACCAGCCCACCTGCACGGGGCCGGAGCGGGGGCCGTCATCGGGGCGGTCATAGGTGATACTGATCTGCACTGGTTTGCCTCACATCGCTTGCAGGGCGGCCACGAGCGCACGAACGGCGGGTTCGGATGTCACCCTGCGTTGAGGGGGGCCGAAGCCGAGCGCGGCAATCTCCGGGGCCTCCGGTTCCGCCATGGAACAGGAGGCGTGCACCTCACGCAAGGGGAGATGGGCAAGCGCAGGCAGCGTTGCGGGGGAAATCCCGGCCCCCGGCAGGATGCTGATGCGCGATCCGGCGCGGTGGAACAGTCGGGCCAGCGTGTCGGCCCCTTCCGGCGCGGTGGGCGCCCCGCCCGACGTGAGGATGCGCGTGAAGCCCAAGCCGATGACTGTCTCTAGCGCGGCGCCATGGTCGGGGGTAAGATCGAAACAGCGATGAAGTACAATTTCCATCCCTTGCGCCTCTGCGACAAGCGCGGAAAGCACCCGCTCATCCAGCGTCCCATCCGGTCTTGAGGCACCAAGAACAACACCCGCCAGCCCCGCCGCGCGGGCGGCGGCGATGTCGCCGCGCATCTGACGCAGGTCTTCGTTCGACCATATGAAGTCGCCCGCGCGGGGGCGGATCATGGCCATGACGGGGCGGCCCGTCCGCGCCGCCAACTGCATCAGCCCCGGTGAGGGCGTCAATCCACCAAGGCCAAGGGCCGAGCAAAGCTCGATCCGTCCTGCCCCGCCACGCAGCGCGGCCCCCAGACCGGCTGCATCCTCGACACAGACTTCCAGCAGGATGTCAGCCAAAGGCCACCTCGGCGGCAGCAGCGGCCCCGATCAGCCCCGGTTCGATGCGGCATTGCGCGGGCACGACAAGCGGCTTTGTGGTACGACGCAGGATCATGCCACGGACCGCCTCATCCAGCGTGGCGATCAGCGCGGGCACGTTGGAGAGGCCGCCACCGACAGGAACGATGGACGCGCCGACTGTATTCAGGATCATCGCAAGCGGCGGAGCGACAAGCCCACGCCAGACGTCAACGGTGCGCGCGGCGGAAGGATCACCCGCCTGCCATGCGGACAGGATAGTGTGGGACGTGCCAGTCGCCCCCGTCACGGCATGGTGCAACCGTTCAATCCCACGCGCACCGCCCACGGCATCAAGGCAGCCGATCAGACCGCAACCGCAGGGAAATTCGGGCAACGTCACCCCGTCCACCTGCGTCTTGGCGACCGGGCCATGCCCCCATTCCCCGGCATAGCCACCGGGGCCGGTGACAAGGGTTCCGTCGATCACCAGACCACCCCCCACCCCGGTGCCAAGAATCACCCCGAACACCGTACGATGCCCCTGCCCCGCCCCCTGCCGCGCCTCGGCCATGGCAAAGCAATCGGCGTCATTCAGCACCAGCACCGGCAGGCCCAGCGCGGCCTGCAGATCGGGCGCAAGACGGCGGCCATCGGCGCAGGGAATGTTGGCCACGCGCAGCATCTGCGTCTCGGGATCCACCACCCCGGCGATGGAAATGGCGATGCCGCGCGGGCTGCGTCCCGTCACGAACCTCGCCAGAGCTGTCGTGAAGGCGGCGAAATCCTGACCCGGCGTCGGCACATCGCCGAGGGGTTTGATCTGCCCGCCCTCTGCCCGCGCCGCCTTGATCCGGCTTCCGCCGATATCGAAACAAAGGATCATGCCCGCCCCGTTGCCCTTTTCGCCGATCCTAGCCGGGATCGCGCGGCTTGACAGCCCCGCGCTTGCGGCGCATCTGGCCGCGACCGTTTGCGAAGGGAAACCCCATGTCTGATGACCGGCTGATCGTGGCGCTGGATGTGCCGAATGTGGTGCATGGCCTCGACCTCGTGCAGCGGATCGGGGATGCGGCCAGGTTCTACAAGATCGGTCTGGGGATGCTGACCGGGGGAGGGCTGGCGCTGGCCAACGAGTTGAAGGGCGAGATGGGCAAGCGCGTCTTTCTGGACATGAAGCTGTTCGACATAGGGGCCACAATCGAAGCGGCGGTGCGCGGCATCGCGCGTTATGATCTGGATTTCCTGACGGTGCATGGCGACCCGCAGGTGGTGAAAGCTGCTTGCGAAGGCAAGTCTGGCACCGACCTGAAGATCCTTGCCGTGACGGTGCTGACATCGCTGGATCGCACCGATCTGGACGCGAACCTGATCAAGCCCGGCGACATCCACGACATCACGCTGGAACGCGCCGCCCGCGCCTTGGAGGCGGGGGCCGATGGCGTGATCGCCAGCCCGCAAGAGGCCGCGATGATCCGCGCCCTGCCGCAGGCCAAGGGGCGGCTGATCGTGACACCGGGGGTGCGGCCAGCAGGGGCGGCGGCGGGTGACCAGAAGCGTATCGCCACGCCGCATCAGGCCATAGCGGACGGCGCAGATCATATCGTCGTGGGGCGACCGATCTGGCAGGCCGCCGATCCGGCAGCGGCAGCGCGCGCGGTTATTGCGGAATTGCCGCCGCGGTAAGGGCAATATGCAGGCGTTGCTGCATTTCGGGGATTGCGTCGGCTCGGTTCAGGAACTCATCGGTGGGCATCATCGCCCATCCCTGCCCTTCATCCCCAAATCGGATCGCGGTGATATCTTCACGACTTAGGTTCCCGGCAAAGAAATAGGCCGGACGTGAAGGATCGCTGATCGCGGGCAGCGTGACACGCCATGTCAGGCAATGCGGCGAAAGGAGGATACCGAACTCTTCCTGCACCTCGCGCAGCAGGCACTCCTCGGGCGACTCCTTACCCTCGCGCCCGCCCCCCGGAAGATCCCACATTCCCGGCCAGGGTAGGCCGGGATGGGTATCACGCAACAACGTCAGAACCGCACCGCAATGGAACAGCGCAGCCTTGGCCCCGATGAAACTGCCGGTCACGAGCCGGACTCAGCTGTCATTGATGTCGCGGTCCCAGACCTTTACCTGGTTCTTCCGCACCCCCATCGTGCGGCGCAGGACCAGCCACGCCACCAGCGAACAGACGGCAAAGATCAGCACCAGCAGGGCAGGGCCGGGCGGGGCGATCCCGACGCCGACAAGGATGCCCGTCACCACCGCCCCGATGGCAAAGCCAAGGAAGATGTAGCCGGGAGCGACGATCTCGAGCGCGCCGATCAGGAACCCGGCCACGATCCAGACCCACCAGACATTCCACCACATCATGCCTTGCCCCGCACCAGACGGAAGGCATCGGAAAAGGCCTCGAGCGCATTGGCTGGCAGCAGGATCGTCTGCTTGCCCTCGCCCACCGCGACCTGGGACAGCGCCTCCACCTGTTTCATCGCGATCTGGTACTGCGCGGCTTCAAGCCCGTTCGCGCTGATGGCGCTGGCAATGACGCCTGTCGCATAGGCTTCGGCATCGGCGGTGATGCGCTTGGCCTTCGCCGCCTGTTCGGCGGCATAGAGGTCGGCATCGGCCGCAAGTTCAACGGCGCGCTTTTTCCCTTCTGCCTCCATCACCTGGGCGCGGCGGGCGCGTTCGGCGTTCAACTGCTGCAGCATTGCGGCGCGGGTCGCCTCATCCAGATTGACGTCAAGGATTTCGGCGCGCGTCACCTCCACCCCCCAGTCATCCACCATCATCCGCACCTGTTCCCGCACCCGTTCAATCAGTTGCGCGCGGTTCGACTGGACCTGATCCAGTTCCAGCTTGCCGATTTCCGACCGCACGATCCCGGCCACGGTGGTTGCGATGGCGGCATCGACATCGCGGATGCGATAGACGGTCTTTTCCGGTTCGGTGATGCGGTAGAAGACGCTGGTTTCCACCTTTACCAGCACGTTATCGGCGGTGATCGCATCCTGCGACGCATTGGGAAGCTGGCGTTCGAGAATGGAAATCTTGTGCGGCACACGATCAAGGAAGGGGACGACGAAGTTGATCCCCGGGCCCAACACGGCGCGCAGGCGGCCAAAGCGTTCGACCACGTGCTTTTCGGATTGCGGCACGATCCGCACGCCGAGGAAGATGCAAAGGATGATGAATACGGCGATGGAAAGGAAAACGGCGTTGCCGCCAAGAATTTCGGACAGCATGTCCGCGACCTCCTGCAAGGAATGCCCGGGAATCATGGCGACTTGCCCCACGCTGCGCAAGAGGCAGGGGCATGGACCTGCGCGGCGGCGCGGCGCATAATGCCGCCATGCCCGCCCTGTGCCGCGATTGCCTGACCACATTCGACAGCGGTCCGCGCTGCCCGGCCTGCCGCAGCCCGCGTGTTCTGGCGCATCCGGAACTGTTCGATCTGTCCATTGCGCATATGGATTGCGATGCCTTTTACGCCAGCGTGGAAAAGCGCGACAATCCCGACCTGCGCGACAAGCCGGTGATTGTGGGGGGCGGCACGCGGGGGGTTGTTTCAACCTGTTGTTATATCGCACGGATTTCCGGCGTGCGGTCAGCGATGCCGATGTTTCAGGCGCTGAAGCTGTGCCCACAGGCGGTGGTGGTGAAGCCGCGCATGGGGGCCTATGTGGCGGAAAGCCGGAAAATCCGCGCAATGATGGAGGAATTGACCCCCGACATCGAACCCCTGTCGCTGGACGAGGCGTTCATGGACCTGTCGGGAACCGCGCGCCTGCATGGGGCGCCCCCCGCCGTGATGCTGGCCCGGCTGGTGCGACGGATGGAGGTGGATCTGGGGCTGACCGGGTCTATCGGTTTGAGTCACAACAAGTTTCTGGCAAAGATCGCCTCTGACCTCGACAAGCCGAAAGGGTTTTCGGTCATCGGACGGGCCGAGACGCAGGCCTTCCTGACGCCGAAATCGGTGCGGATCATCTGGGGTGTTGGGACGGCCACGCAAGCGGCGCTGGAGGCGGCGGGGATACGCACGATTGCCGATCTGTTGCGCTGGGATCGGGTCGATCTTGTCGCGCGGTTCGGCAGCATGGGCGACCGGCTGTTTCATCTGGCGCGGGGGCAGGATCAGCGGCGGGTCAGCCGGGACGAGCGGCCGAAGTCGATCAGCAAGGAGACGACGTTCAACGAAGATACCGGGGATGCCGATATTCTGGACGGGCATATCTGGCGGCTGGCAGAACAGGTAGCGGATCGGGCAAAGGCCAAGGCGCTGGCCGGTCGGACCGTGACGCTGAAGCTGAAGCACAAGGATTTCCAGACGGTTACGCGGCGGCAGGGTTTGGGCGATGCGACCCAGATTGCCGACCGCATCTATCGCGCGGCGCGGGATTTGTTCGACAGCGCAGGAAAGACAGGGCCGTTCCGACTGATCGGGGTGGGGATCGCGGATCTGGTGGGCGAGGATCAGGCCGATCTGTCGGGCGATCTGCTGGACCCGGAGGCCGCCAGACGGGCCCGCGCGGAACGGGCGTCAGATGCCATCCGCGCGAAGTTCGGCCATGATGCCATCATCAAGGGGCGCGCCCTGCGATAGGGTTACTCGGCAGCGAGGGGAAGGCTGTCCGGGCGGGAAGAGGTGGTGATCTCTGCGATGATGCCAGTCACAAGTGACTGAAATTGCGCGAAATCTGCGCGGGGCTGGATGCGCGCCTCATCCATGTAGAGGGCGCGGTCAATCTCGATCTGCACGACATGCTGGCGACGGGAAGGGCGCCCGTGCGCCTGGGCGATATAGGCCCCGGCGAAGGGGGCGTTGCGGGCCGTGCGAAGGCCTGCGGCGGCGAAGGCCGCTTCGATCCGGTCCACCACATCGCGGGCGGCGGCAGCCCCGAAACGATCCCCCAAAACCACATCGGGGCGGGGGTGGCCGGGGCGGGCATGGGCCTCGATCGCCTCATGCGGCATGGAGTGGCAGTCGATCAGGACAGCCTCACCGAATTGGGCAAGGCTTTCATCCAGAAGGGTTTTCAGCGCCGTGTGATAGGGATGCCAATAGCGCAGGATGCGCTGCTCCGCCTCGGCCCGGGACAGTTTTCCGCGATAGATGGCGCGGCCCCCGGCCACAACGCGGGGGATGACGCCAAGGCCCGACGACACACGGGGGTTGTGGGGGGCGCGGTCGATGCCTTCGATGACCGCCGGGTCCAGTTCATCGGCGGCGCGGTTCAGGTCGATATAGGCGCGCGGGACGCGGGCCGCGATCAGGGGGGCGCCGAAGCGGGGGGCGGCGGAAAAGAGGCGATCGACGAAGGCATCTTCCGACGACCGGATCGCATGGCGATCCAGAAGGCTTTGCGAAACAAAGCTTTGCGGATAATCGGCCCCGCTATGCGGTGAAGAGAACACCACCGGGGTGGTGCGTTGGCGGGGGAGGTGGAGGGTGAAGGCGTCCTGCGTCATGTGCCAGATATAGCCGGGATTTTGCAGATGCCAAAACCCCTTGAACCCGGCAGCGACTCCTTTTATAGACCCGACGACCGACGCGGATCCGCCCGCGTCATTTTTATTGATACCGGGCGGAAAAGTGAAGGAACGTGGGCGGTTAGCTCAGCGGTAGAGCACTACGTTGACATCGTAGTGGCCACTGGTTCGATCCCAGTACCGCCCACCATTTCGCCGTTTTCCGCAAGGGAAACATCAAGGATTTCAAGGCGCTGCGCGCCGCGAATGGGAGAAGAACGATGAAGGTTGCGAATTCGCTCCGCTCGCTCAAGACGCGTCATCGCGATTGCCAGGTCGTGCGCCGCAAGGGCCGCGTCTATGTGATCAACAAGACGCAGAAGCGTTACAAGGCCCGTCAGGGCTGATCTCTCCGAAGGTTTCGGGAGAAAAGGCCGCCCCCTGGGCGGCCTTTTTCTTTTGCGGCCCAAGCCTTTGGGAACGCTGTGTTAATTCAGGGGTTTGGCTGTAACGGGCCATGCAGCGCCCTGTGCAGCACGCCAGTGCAGCACGGCGTATGCACGCAGCGCACGGTGACATGCGCTGACGAAGCATTAACCATGACGCGGCGAATCGTTTCTGGGGGGTGCGACGGGGCCTCAGGCCCCGTCCACCCTGGCGGCTTGTGCCACCGGGTTGGGGAAGCGTTCGACGGCCAGCCCTGACAACGCCTTGCGCTTGGCAAGCGGGTAAATCCGGTCACCATAGAGGGTGGCAAGGTCTTCGACCGTAAGCAGGCGGTCGGGCGAAGCCTTGGCCCCGATGGCCGCACTGACCGACAGGCGGGCCGGCCAATCCAGCATCTCTATCGCCAGAGGGCCGGGATAGAAGCTTTCCGCCGCAGCGCCCGCCGCGCAGAGGATGGCGTGGCGTTCCATCAGGATGTGATGATAGCGCACCGACCGCATGCCCTGCGCCACCCGCGCCCCGCCGAAACCCAGCTCGGCCAGGTGCTTGGCGCGGACCAAGACCTGCGCGCCGAAGAGATCGCGCATCAGCACAGCATGCTGCGGCGACAGGCGCAGGGGTTGGGTATTGCCGATGGCGCCGGTCGGGAAATGCACCGGCTTCCATTCGGGATGGCGGGCGAGATCGGCCTTGGAAAGCACGCGGTTCCCGGACCAGAGGATGCGCTGCGGGCCGTCGCTGGTGAGGACGGTATCCCCGGCGGCCAGGCTCTCCACCGGCACCCAGCCCTGCGGCGTGAGGATCGGGGTGCCTGAGGTGAAACAGGGAATGCCGATGGCAATCAGGTTCTGGCGACCCTGCGCCTCGGCAAGCGAGACACCTTCGAGGATGATGGTTTCGCCATTGGCAAAGGTAAGGACCGCATCGCCCGTCCCGTCACCGTTGGTGTCTGTCACAGTGACATCGCGCCACTGGATCGGGCCACCCGAGGCATTGGTCAGTTCGGAGACGTCAATCTGGTCAACCGCGCGGCCGTCCACGCGGGAAATGTTGAAATCGGTGATCCGGTCCGCGCCGCCATTGACCGTCAGGACGATGACATCGGCCCCGTCGCCCGTGGTAATGGTGTCATTTCCCGCATCGCCGCGCAGAGTATCGTTCCCGGCACCGCCATCCAGCGTATCGTTCCCTGCCCCGCCTTGCAGCGAGTCGTTCCCATCGCCGCCATAGAGGCGGTCATTGCCGCTGCCGCCGATCAGCGTGTCATTGCCGCCCAGCGCATAGATCGTTGTGCCGTTCGTCGAGGCGGAAGCATCGAAGGTGTCGGCGTTGTTTGTGCCCGAGAATTGTTCGATGCTCGTGAATTCGCCACCGCCATCGGTGCCATCGAATTCGTAGCCGCCCGCGCCATTGCCGGTATAGACGACCGTGACACCCTGCGAGGATGTAGGGGTGGCGAAGACCTGCTGGTCATAGCCGCTGCCGCCATCAATCGTGTCGCGCCCGTGATCATCGGATACGGTGATGATGTCGCTGCCATCGCCGCCGAAGATCAGATCGTCCCCGCGCCCTGAATTGAGCGTGTCATTGCCATCGCCGCCGAACAGCGTGTCGTTGCCATCGCCGCCTTCCAGACGGTCGTTACCGGCATCGCCCTGCAACACGTCATTGCCGTTGCCGCCTTGCAGCGTGTCATTGCCGGTGCCGCCGATCAGGCTGTCATCGCCGCCGTCACCGCGCAGCAGGTCATTGTCGGCCTCGCCCACGAGGGTATCGTTGCCTTCGCCGCCGTCGAGCGTGTCATCCCCCGCCCCGCCGAAAACCACGTCGCTGGTGGAATGGCCACCGCCCCAGTCATTGCCGTCATGCGCGATGATCAGGCTGGGCGTGCCGTCATCGGGGGCCTGGAGGGTGGTGTTGGACCCGTTGTCGCCGACGACCAGATGATAGGTGACGCCGTTGAAGGTGACAAATTCGATGCCGGTCAGCGTATCGGTGCCGTCGCGGTTGGCGACGCTGTCGGTCACGATCAACTCGCCGCCCGGGCCACGGGCGAAGCTGTATTCGGTGACGGGACCGGTGAAGATGACGGTGTCTATGCCCGCGCCGCCGTTGATCGTGTCGTCGCCCAGATCGGCATAGATGACGTCATCGCCCTGATTGCCATTGACGATGTCATTGCCCGCGCCGCTGCGGATGGTGTCGTTCCCGGCATTTGCGTCAAGGGTATCGTTGCCCGCGCCGCCATCGAGGCTGTCATCGCCATCGCCCCCGGCGAGCGAGTCATCGCCGTCTTCGCCGAACAGGGTGTCATTGCCGGCATCGCCGAAGAGCGCGTCATTCCCGCTGCCGCCATAGGCGAGATCATTGCCATCGCCGAGATAGACAGTGTCATTCCCGGCCCCGCCATAGACAAGGGTGGTGCCGGAAAGGGAGGAGCCGAGGACATCGTCGATGAAATCGTCACCATCACCGCCGAAAACGGTATCGTCGCCTTCACCGAAGAGGATGGTGTCGTTTCCGGCGCCACCTTCGAGCAGATCGTTACCGGAGCCGCCGTCGAGCCGGTCATTGCCATCTCCGCCTTGCAGCGTGTCATCGCCCGTGCCGCCGACCAGGCTGTCGTCGCCCGCGTCGCCGCGGAGCAGGTCGTTGTCGGCCTCGCCCATCAGGGTATCGTTGCCGTCGCCGCCATCCAGCGTGTCGTCGCCCGCGCCGCCGAAGATGGCATCGCTGGTGGAATGGCCGCCGCCCCAGTCATTGCCGCCATGGGCGATGATCAGGCTGGGGATGCCGTCATCCGGGCCTTGCAGCGTGGTGTTCGACCCGTCGTCGCCCGTGACGAGGCGGAAGGTCACGCCGTTGAAGGTGAGGAATTCGATGCCGGTGAGCGTGTCCGTTCCATCGCGAGCGGCCACGCTGTCGGCAACGATCAGTTCGCCGCCCGGGCCGATTGCGAATGAGTAATCGGTAACAGGCCCTGTGAACACGGCGGTGTCGGTTCCGGCCGCGCCATCCAGCGTGTCATTGCCCGCGCCGCCCTGCAGCAGATCGTCGCCATCGCCACCGAACAGCGCGTCATTGCCGCTGGCGCCTTGCAGGGTGTCGTTGCCCGCATCGCCCACCAGGCTGTCATCGCCCGCCCCGCCTGCGAGAAGATCCTCGCCGATGCCGCCGAAGATGGTGTCGTTGTCGCTGCCGCCGTAAAGCTGGTCATTGCCAGCGCCGCCAAAGAGGAAGTCGGCGCCCGAGTCGCCATAGACGACGTCATCGCCGCCTTCGCCGCGCAGCGTATCGCCGCCTGCGCCGCCGAAGATCAGGTCGTTATCGTCTCCGGCAAAGACGTTGTCCGCGCCGCCGCCGCCATAGACCGTGTCCGAGCCGGAGCCTGCGTTGATCTGATCGGCACCGTCGTCACCATAGACAAGGTCATCGCCCGCGCCTGCGATGATTGTATCGGTTCCCGCGCCACCTTCGATGATGTCGGCGCCATCACCGCCAAAGAGGCTGTCCGCGCCGCTGCCGCCGGTGATGGAATCATCGCCCGCCTCGCCATCAAGCCAGACGCCAACCGTGGTTGCCGAGGCGTTCAGCGTATCGTTGTTGGCCGTGCCGGAGACCTGTTCGAATTCGGCAAAGCTGCCGTTGGTGGCGCCGTTGAAGTGGCTGAAGCTGCCCGCGCCATTGCCGGTGAAGGTGACGGTCGCGCCCGAATTGCCTTGCCCGTTCTGGAAATCCAGCCGGTCGGTTCCGTCCCCGCCGAAGAGGGTGTTCGTGCCCGCGCTGTCCCACATGTTGACGGTGTCATTGCCACCGTCCATGTAGATCGTGTCATTGCCCGTGCCGACATTTGCGACATCGTTTCCGGCCCCGGCATAGACAAGGTCATTGCCCGTGTCATCGTTGATCGTGTCGTTGCCGTCACCCGCGAAGATGATGTCATTGCCGCCACCGGCATTGATGCTGTCATCACCCGCGCCGGACATGATCGTGTCATCGCCATTGGTGACAGCATCGCCGTCGTCGTCGGTGAAGCCGACACCGATCACGTCATTCCCGGCGCTGCCATCGACCACGCCGAGGAAGCGGATCGTCTCGATCTCGGCAAAGGTAAGGGTGCCGCCTGAGGCGAGGTTTACCGTGCCTGCCTCGTTGTTGCCGCCACCATAGGTGATGCCCGAGCCGTATTCGACATAGAGGATATCGGCATCCGTGCCGCCTTCTCCGCCGACGATGCTGTCGCCCGCCCCACCGAAGAAGCGGTCGGCGCCATCGCCGCCCTGCATCGTGTCGGCCCCGGCGCCGCCGATCAGGGTGTCGTTTCCGGCACCGCCCGAGAGCAGGTCATTGCCATCGCCGCCGATCAGGCTGTCATCGCCTTCGCCGCCGATCAGGCTGTCATTGCCGGCACCACCGTCCAGCACATCGTTGCCCGCACCGCCATCGAGCGTGTCGTTGCCCGTGCCGCCTTGCAGCGTGTCATTGCCGGTGCCGCCGATCAGGCTGTCATCGCCGCCGTCACCGCGCAGCAGGTCATTGTCGGCCTCACCCACGAGGGTATCGTTGCCGTCGCCGCCATCCAGCGTGTCATCCCCCGCCCCGCCGAAAACCACGTCGCTGGTGGAATGGCCGCCGCCCCAGTCATTGCCGCCATGGGCGATGATCAGGCTGGGCGTGCCGTCATTCGGGCCTTGCAGGGTGGTGTTCGACCCGTTGTCCCCGGTAACGAGGTGATAGGTCACGCCGTTGAAGGTGACGAATTCGATGCCGGAAAGCGTATCGGTGCCGTCGCGGTTGGCAACGGTGTCGGTGACGATCAGTTCGCCGCCCGTGCCGCGGGCGAAGGTGTATTCCGTGACCGGCCCGGTAAAGACGGCGCGATCCGTACCCGCGCCGCCGAAGAGCAGGTCATTGCCGGCGCCGCCAGTCAGCGTGTCATTGCCTTCGTCGCCGATCAGGGTGTCATCGCCCGCGCCGCCGATGAGGCTGTCATTGCCGCCATCGCCACCAAGTTGGTCATTGCCTGCGTCGCCGAACAGGGTGTCCGCCCCGGATGTGCCCCAGACGGTATCGTTGCCATTCCCGCCATAGACGAGGGCGGGACCAGTGGTGGAGTTATAGCCAATTGCATCGTCGATCAGGTCGTCGCCATCACCGCCATAGACGGTGTCCTGACCGGAGCCGTATTCGATGGTGTCGTTGCCCGCGCCGCCATAGACAAGGTCGTTGCCCGCGCCACCAAAGAGGCTGTCCGCGCCTGCGCCGCCATCCAGCGTGTCGCTGCCGGTGCCGCCGATCAGAGTATCGGCGCCGCTGCCACCGGTAAGGGAATCATTTCCAGCCTCGCCATCGAGGGAGACGCCGACCGTGGTTGCCGAGGCGTTCAGCGTATCGTTGTTCGCCGTGCCGGAGACCTGTTCGAATTCGGCAAAGCTGCCGTTGGTGGCGCCGTTGAAATGGCTGAAGCTGCCCGCGCCGTTGCCGGTGAAGGTGACGGTCGCGCCCGAAGTGCTTTGCCAGTTCTGGAAATCCAGCAGGTCCGTTCCGGTGCCACCGAAAAGTGTGTTTGTTCCGGCATTGTCCCATACATTGACGGTGTCATTGCCACCGTCCATATATATTGTGTCATTGCCGGTGCTGAGATTGACCACATCGTTCCCGGCACCCGCATAGACAAGGTCATTGCCGGCCCAGTCGTCGATGGTGTCGTTGCCGTCGCCGCCATAGATGACGTCATTTCCGTCGCCGCCGAAGATGCTGTCGTCGCCAAGCTCGCCTTCAAGGGTATCGTCGCCCTCATCGCCATTGAGCGTGTCATTGCCGGACCCGCCAAGGGCGCGGTCATTGCCCGTGCCGCCAGAGACGCTGTCATTCCCGTCGCCCGCAAGAATGAAATCGTTGCCGCCCGCGGCAAAGATCGTGTCATTCCCGGCCCCGGCGATGATGTCGTCATTGGTTTCGGTGATCCGGTCGCCCTGGGCATCGGTATAGCCCAGACCCATGGAGTCATTGCCCGCCGTGCCATCGACGGCGGCCTTGAAATCGCCTGCGATGCGGTTGGCGATCAGGTCGCCCGAGGTTGGCACCACGCTTTGCAGCGTGAGCGACCTGATCGGGCGGGCGGTCAGGGCGACCTGGTCGGCATTGTTGGTTTCTTCGGGCACCAGATAGGTGTTGCCGCTGACATCCTGGATGATGACTGCGGTGATGTTGGCGGTGGTGCCGTCGGAATAGGTGATGACGGCGTTGTAGATCGCCCAGCCATCGAAGTTCTGCGGTGCGCCGCCATTGATGCGGAAGGAATCGTAGCCCCCGCCGTTATCGACATCGTAGCTGTCATTGGCGTCCTCGGTCAGCCGTTCCGCCGAAAGGTTTCGGATCCGGTCGCTGAGCGGCGCGCTGACTGACCCATAGGTGCCAAGGAGGGCGGCCGAGTTCTCCATGACCTCGTTGCCCTGCGTGGTGTCGATCAGCGGCAGGGTTCCAAGGAAGATGACTTCGAAACTTGTGGGCATGCCGATCTACTCCCTACAGGCCGCGAAGATGCGTGTGGCGGCAGGCGTGAGGCCGCATCGGCGCATGGGCACGGACAGGGGGGCGGTGGGCATCGGGTGCGGGCATGCCTGCGGCGGACGGCAGTGCATCCGGTCCGGGTGCCGGCGCCATACGGGGCTTTGCAAGGATCGGACAGGCCTCTCGGGCCGGGGCGTCACTCTTCATCATGTCCATACCAATACCGTTCGCCATCCTGGTTCGCCCCGGCACGCAGCATCGGAAGCAACCCATTGCCCCATGTCTGATGCGGGAAGACGGCAGAAATCGGGCGGATTTTACCCCGTTTCGCGGCATTGATCGGATTATGCGCCCTTTTCGGCCCTGCGGGACCGGTCGCAGCGGGGCGGCGCCGGGGATGTGGCGTGCGGGAATCTGTTGCCAGATACCGGATCGCTGTTACTATACGATAGTTCAGTAACAGAATCATCCCGGGAGGCTGCATGGTCCGCGACCCGCGTTTCGACATCCTGTTCGAGCCTGTTAAGATCGGGCCGAAGCTGGCACGGAACCGGTTCTTTCAGGTGCCCCATGCATCCGGCATGACCAATGCCGCGCCGCATGTGCGGGCGGCCTTTCGCGAAACGAAGGCCGAGGGCGGCTGGGCGGTGGTATCTACCGGGGCCTGTTCGGTGCATCCAACATCGGATGACAGCCCGTTTCCCTTTGCCTCACTTTGGGATGAGGCGGATATCCGCAGCCATGCGCTGATGACCGAGGCTGCGCATCGGCAGGGGGCGCTGGCGGCGGTGGAGTTGTGGCACGGCGGCGCGGCGGCGGTGAACCGCACGACGCGGCATGCGCCGCTGTCGCCGTCGGGCGTGCCGTGGATGGCGACGCATGTGGGGTTCATGTCATCGGCGCGGCCCAGGGTGATGGATGCGGATGACATCCGCGACCTGATCCGCTGGCACGCCGAGGCGGCGGTGCGGGCGGAACAGGCGGGGTTCGACATTCTGTATGTCTATGCCGGGATGGGCTACCTGCCCTATCAGTTCCTGCTTTCGGACTATAACCGGCGCACGGATGATTATGGCGGGTCGGTGCGGAACCGTGTGCGGCTGGTGGAGCAGTTGATCGACGCGGTGCGCGAGGCGACGCATGGCCGCTGTGCGGTAGCTTTGCGAATGTCCATGCAGGAATTGCGGGGGCGACCTTCGGATGTGGCCCCGAGCGAGGCGCATGAGGTGATCGGGCATCTGAAGGATGCGCCGGACCTGTTTGATGTGAAGATGGACTATTCCGCCACCGATTGCGCCGCCAGCCGCTATACGCCCGAAGGCAGCCATGAACCGGTGGTGGATTTCCTGAAATCCATCACCGACAAGCCGGTGGTGGGCGTGGGGCGTTTCACCAGCCCCGATACGATGGTGTCGATGATCAAGCGCGGAGTGCTGGACCTGATCGGGGGGGCGCGGCCGTCGATTGCCGATCCGTTCCTGCCGAAGAAGATCGAGGAGGGGCGGGTCGAGGATATCCGCGAATGCATCGGCTGCAATATCTGCATTTCCAGCTGGCATGACGGGGCCTGGGTGCGCTGCACCCAGAACCCGACGGCGGGCGAGGAGTGGCGGCGCGGCTGGCACCCGGAAGTGGTGCGGCGCGATGGCAAGGGGCAGGTTCTGGTGGTGGGGGCCGGGCCTGCGGGACTGGAATCCGCGCTGACGCTGGCGCGGCGGGGGTATGACGTGGCGCTGGCCGACCGGGCGCGGGAGTTTGGCGGGCGGTTGCGGTGGGAAAGCCGCTTGCCGGGGTTGGGGCAGTGGCACCGGGTGGTGGATTACCGGCTGGGCCAGTTGCGCAAAATGGCCAATGTGACGCTGTACCCCGAAAGCGACCTGAGCGCGCAGGATGTGCGGGATTTCGGCGCGGATCATGTGGTGATCGCCACTGGGGCGCGGTGGTTGCCGCATCTGTGCGGCGCGAACGAGTTGCCGTGTGGTCTGATCGAGGCGCCGCGCATCTATACGCCGGATGACATCGCCGCAGGCATGGTGCCGGAGGGGCCGGTCGCGGTGTTCGACTATGACAATTACTATCTGGGGTCGGCCATTTCCGAGCATCTGGTCGGGAAAGGGTGTGAGGTCACTTATATCACCACGGCGGGGGCGGCGGCGGCCTGGGGGTTCATGACGAATGAACAGCCGCTGGTGCATCAATCCTTTGCCAAGCTGGGCATAGGCTTGCGGACATTGGAGGTGGTGACGGGGTTCGATGGTGAAACGCTGCGGCTGGCGCAGATTTTCAGCGGCGAGGAGCGACGCATCGCGGCACGATCCCTGGTGATCGTGGGCTATCGTGCGGGGGGAAGCGCGCTTCATGACGCGCTGGCCGCGGAACTGCCGCGCGAGCGGCTGCATCTGACCGGCGATGCCAATGCGCCGGGGGCCGTCGTTCATGCGGTCTATCAGGGTCACAAGACGGCGCGGGAACTGGGGCTGACGGCGGCGCAGGTGATGCCGCGCCGGGATGCGCCCTTTGCAACACGCGATTTCCAGATGCCGGAGGCGGCGGAATGACACGGGTCGAGGGGCGCAGACGGCAAGCGGGCCGCCCCTCGGGCGGGGTGCCGCAGCGGCCTTTCGGGCAGGTGGAGCGGCGGACGGACTGGGTTCGCGTGATTTCCGACGATCAGGTGGCGGCGATCCATGCGGCGGCGCTGGACGTGCTGGAACGGCAGGGCATGCGGGTGCTGCATGGGCCTGCGCGGGAGTTGTTCGCAGGGGCCGGGGCGCGGGTGGAGGGGGAGACGGTCCGGCTTGACCCCGCGCTGGTGGCGGAGCGGTTGGCGACGGTGCCGAAGGCTTTCACGCTGGAGGCGCGGAATCCGGCGCGGAGCCTGCGGATCGGGGGGGCGCATTGCGTTTACGCGTCGGTCGGGGGGCCGGCCTATGTGATGTGCAACGACAAGGGGCGGCGGGACGGAACCTATGCCGAGATGTGCGATTTCCTGCGGCTGGTGCAGGGGTTGAACGTTCTGCATCAGGAGGGGGGCGGGCCGTTCGAGCCGCTGGACCTGCCCGCGAACACGCGGCATCTGGACATCTATCACGCGCAGATCCGGCATCTGGACAAAAGCTGGCAGACCCAGACGCTGGGCCATGCCCGGACGATGGATGGAATCGAGATGGCGGCGATCATGCTGGGGACGACGCCGGAGGGGTTGCGGGATCGGCCCGTGCTGCTGGGGATCATCAACACCAATTCGCCGCTGCAACTTGACGTGCCGATGGCGGAGGGGTTGATCGCGCTGGCGGCGCATGGGCAGGTGAATGTGATCACGCCCTTCACGCTGGCGGGTGCGATGGCGCCGGTGACGCTGGCGGGGGCCTTGGTGTTGCAGCATGCCGAGGCGATGGCGGGCATCGTGCTGACGCAGATCGTGCGCCCCGGCGTGCCAGTGATGTATGGCGGGTTTACCAGCAACGTGGACATGCGGTCGGGCGCGCCCGCCTTTGGCACGCCGGAATATGCCAAGGCGGCGCAGGCGAGCGGGCAATTGGCGCGGCATATCCGTGTGCCGTTCCGGTCATCGAACGTGACGGCCGCGAATGAGGTGGATGCACAGGCGGCATACGAATCGCAGATGGCGCTGTGGGGGGCGCTCACGGGCGGGGCGCATTTGCTGGAACATGCGGCGGGGTGGCTGCATGGCGGGCTGACGGCAAGCTTCGAGAAGCTGATCCTGGACGCCGAGATGTTGCAGATGATGGATGCCTGGTTCGAGCCGCTGGCCACCAGCCCCGGCGATCTGGCGCTGGACGCGATCCTTGAGGCGGGGGCAGGCGGGCATTTCTTTGGAACCGCGCATACGATGGCGCGGTATGAGACAGCCTTTCATGCGCCGATGCTGTCGAACTGGGACAATCATCCGAACTGGGTGCAGAAGGGCCGCGTGGATGCCCGCACCCGCGCGAACACGATCTGGAAAGACCTGCTGCTGCAGGCCGAGGATCCACCCCTTGATGCCGGGATCGACGAGGCGCTGACCGCCTTTGTCACCCGGCGCAAGGCCGAAGGCGGAGCACCGATGAACTGATGGGCGGGCGCAAGGGGATGGGGGTGCGGACGGAGTTTCCGCATGGTCTGATCGAGGTGGAGAACATCTGGGTGCCGATGCCCGATGGCGTGCGGCTGGCGGGGCGGTTGTGGCTGCCGGAGGGCGCGGGACGGGTGCCGCTGATCCTGGAATATCTGCCCTATCGCAAACGGGATGGGACGCGGGCGCGGGATGAGGTGATGCATCGCTATCTGGCGCGGCACGGTTATGCCTGCCTGCGGCTGGACATTCGCGGCACCGGCGACAGCGAGGGTGTGATCGACGACGAATATTCGGTGCAGGAGCAGGAAGATGGCGTGGCCGCCATCGACTGGCTGTCGCAACAGGATTGGTGCGACGGGCAGGTGGCGATGATCGGCATAAGCTGGGGCGGGTTCAACGGATTGCAGATCGCGGCGCGGCAGCCGCCCGCGCTGAAGACCATCATCACCGTGGGATCGACGGATGACCGCTATGCCACCGATATCCATTGGGTGGGCGGGTGCCTGTCGAAGGACAATTTCGACTGGTCCTCTACCATGTTCGCGCATCAGGACCTGCCGCCCGATCCTGCCATTGTGGGGGATCAGTGGCGCGCGATGTGGGTCGCCCGCATGGCGGCGAATGTGCCGTGGATATTGACATGGCTGCAGCATCAGTCGCGCGATGCCTATTGGCAGCAGGGATCAGTTTGCGAGGATTTCAGCAGGATCACCATTCCGGTCTATGCCGTTTCGGGCTGGGCGGACAATTATTCCGAAGCGGTGCCACGCTTGCTTGCGGGTCTGTCGGGCCCGAGGCGCGGGCTGATCGGGCCTTGGGCACATTCCTACCCGCATGACGTGACGGTGGAGCCTGCGATTGGCTGGCTGCAAGAGGTGCTGCGCTGGTGTGATCACTGGATGAAAGGGCAGGACACGGGGATCATGGAGGAACCGCTGCTGCGCGCCTGGATGCAGGATCCGATGCCGCCGCAGACCTGCTATACGGCCCGCCCCGGACGTTGGGTGGGCGAGGATCAATGGCCTTCGCCCCGGATCGAGGCGCGGCGCATGCCGCTGGGGGCGCATGGCAGGCTGGGCGTACCGGGGGAGGGGGTGGCGACGATCTGTTCGCCGCTTTGGGTGGGCCTGACGGCGGGTGAAATCGGGCGCTATGGCGATGAGGCGGAATGGGCGACCGACCAGCGCGAGGATGACGGGGGTTCGCTGGTCTTTGTCAGCGACCCGCTGACCGAAGCGGTGGAGATATTGGGCGCGCCGCAACTGCATCTGCGGTTTTCCAGCGACAAGCCCAAGGCGCTGGTTTCGGTCCGGGTGAATGACGTGGCACCGTCGGGCGCATCGACACGGGTGGCCATCGGACATCTGAACCTGTGTCACCGCCACGGGCATGGCAACCCGCAGGCCTTGACCCCCGGTCAGGTGGAAGAGGCGGTGGTCGATCTGGACGACATCGCGCATCACTTCCCGGTGGGGCACCGGATCGCGGTGTCCCTGTCCACCGTCTATTGGCCGATTGCATGGCCATCGCCGGAACTGGCCACGCTGTCGGTGCATCTGGGGCAAAGCATGCTGGAATTGCCGGTGCGCCCGCCGCGCGCCGAGGATGCGGTGCTTCGCGCCTTTGATCCGGCCGAGGGGGCAGAGAGCGCGCCGCAGCATGACCTGCCGCTGGACCCCGCACAGCCGGTGGCGCGGCGCAGGGTGCAGCGCGACCTGCTGTCGGGCGAGATGGTGGTGGATTTCCCGCGCTGGACCTATGCGACCGAAATGCCGGCCATCGGGCAGACGCATCGCGGCACCGGCTTTGCCCGCTATCGCATCACCGACGGCAACCCGCTGAGCGCGCGCTGCGAGACGGGATATACCGTGCAGATCGAGCGCGCCGACACGACCATCCTGCATGAAAGCGAAGGATCGCTGACCTGCGACGCGACGCATTTCATCGTGCAGATGAAGCTGCGGATTTCCGAAAACGGGGCAGAAATCTTTGCCCGCGACTGGGAGGAAAGGATCGCGCGTGACCATATGTAGCGCATCACTTGACCCGGGGGAGCGGCGCTGATGCTGGCCTACGCGATCCGGCGGATGGGGCTTTCGATCCTGATCCTGATCGTGGTCATGACGGCCATGTATGGCATGGTCTTTCTGGTGCCGGGGGATCCGGCCTCTCTTGCCCTTGGCCCGCGCGCGACGCCAGAGTTGAAAGAGGCGCTGCGCGAGCGGATGGGATTGGACCAGCCGATACTGACGCAGTTGATGTATTTCTTCGGCAATGTGTTGCAGGGCGATCTGGGCACGGATGTCTGGTCGAGGCGGCCGGTGCTGGACCAGATCCTCGAGGCCTTTCCGAACACGCTGATCCTTGGGGTGGTGGCACTGGGATGGGCGCTGGTGCTGGGGGTGCTGCTGGGCTGCGCGGCCGTGGTGTGGCGCGACACCTGGGCGGATCGGTTGCTGGGGGTGCTGTCGGTCAGCGTAATTTCTGTGCCGTCCTTCGTGGTGGCCATCTATGCGCTGATCGTGTTCGCCGTCTGGCTGAACTGGTTGCCGGCCATAGGGGCCGGACGGGCAGGGGATTTCGGCAGTCAGGCGCGCGCGCTGATCCTGCCCGCCTTTGCCGTGGGGATCGGCTGGGTGGGGTATCTGGCGCGGCTCATACGGGCGTCGATGCTGGAGGTGATGGAGGCGCCGCATATCCGCACGGCGCGGGCCTTTGGCATGCGCGAACGGGACATCGTGTTTCACCATGCGCTGCGGGTGGCGATCGTGCCGACCATTTCCGTTCTGGCGGTGGGGTTCGGGTCGATCCTGTCGAGCGCGGTCTTTGTGGAAAGCGTGTTTTCCCGCCCCGGCATCGGCACGCTGATCACCAGCGCGGTGGAAAAGCGGAATTATCCCGTGGTGATGGGGACCGTGCTGTTCATGACGGCCTTCTATCTGCTTGTCGTCACGGCTGCCGATCTGTTGATCGCATGGCTGGACCCGAGGGTGCGTGATGTCCTTCGCGGGTGATGATATCCTGCCCGCGCGGCGTGGCATCGGGCGGGCGCTGCTGGCCGACCCGCTGGGATTGGCGGGGCTGGTGCTGGTTGTGGCCTTCCTGCTTATGGCGCTGCTGGCACCGTGGGTTGCGCCCTATGACCCCATCGCACTGGACGTGCGCGCGAAGTTTCAGCCGCCCTCCGCGGTGCATTGGGCGGGGACAGACCATCTGGGGCGGGATCTCTTGTCGCGCATCATCTGGGGCGCACGGCTGGCGCTGGGAATTGCGGTCACGTCGGTGGGGATTGCGGGGGCGATTGGCCTGATGCTGGGGTTGATCGCGGGCTATGGGCCGCGCTGGCTGGACAGTCTGCTGGTGCTGCTGTTCGACAGCATGTCATCCCTGCCGATGATCTTTTTCGCGCTGGCCGTGATCACGGTGATGGGACCGGGGACGACGACGCTGATCCTTGTGATCGTGCTTGTCTCCTTTCCCGCCTATGCGCGGCTGATCCGGACACAGACCCTGACGCTCGCGGGGGCGGATTTCATTCTGGCCGAACGGGCGATGGGGGCGGGCAGCGCGCGGATCATCCTGCGCCACCTGCTGCCCAATGCGGTGGGACCGCTGGTGATCCTGATCTGCATGGATATTCCCGTGGTGATCATGCTGGAGGCGGGGCTGAGCTACCTGAACCTTGGGGTGAAGCCGCCGTCACCATCCTGGGGGAACATTCTGGCCGAAGGATACAACGCGCTGCGGCAGGCACCCCATGTGGTGATCGTGGCGGGCATTCCGCTGGTGCTGGCGACACTGGGCTTCACCTTTCTGGGCGAAGGGTTGCGCGATGTTCTGGACCCGCGCGGGGCAGGAAGGCGGTGGGGATGACGGCGGTGCTGTCGGTGGAAAACCTGTCCGTGTCCTACCGCGTGCCGGGCGGGATGTTGCGGGCGGTGCGGGACGTGACCCTGGCCGTCGCGCGGGGCGAGGTGCTGGGCATCATGGGCGAAAGCGGCTGTGGCAAATCCACCCTGGCCACGGCGATGATCAACCTTTTGCCGCAAGGCGCGCAGGTGACGCAGGGCGCTGTGCGGCTGAGCGGAACCGACATGCTGACCCTGCCTGCGGCCGCGCAGCGCCGGTTGCGGGGCCGGTCGGTGGCGATGGTGTTTCAGGACCCGATGACCGCCTTCAACCCGGTGCTGACCATTGGCCAGCAACTGACCGATTTCACCGGCGCGGATGCGGGGGCGATGGCTGCGATGCTGGAGCGGGTGGGGATACCCGATCCGGCGCGCTGCCTTGGGCGCTATCCGCATGAACTGTCGGGCGGGATGCGGCAGCGCGTGGCGATTGCGACGGCCCTGCTGACGCAGCCCGAGGTGTTGATTGCCGATGAACCGACGACGGCGCTGGATGTGACGATGGAGGCGCAGATCATCCATCTGCTGCGCGACCTGCGCACGTCCTTTGACGGGGCCATCGTGATCGTCACGCATCATCTGGGCGTGATTGCCGAACTCTGCGACCGGGTGGCGGTGATGTATGCGGGTGAGGTGGTGGAGGAGGGGCCGGTGGAGGCGCTGTTCCACGATCCGCAGCACCCCTATACGCGCGCGCTGCTGGCCTGCGATCCGGCGGTGGTGGACCCGACCGTGGCGCGGTTGCCAACCATCGGCGGACGCATTCCCGATCTGACGGCGCTGCCACCCGGCTGCGCCTTTGCGGCACGCTGCGCCGAGGTGCGGCCCGATTGCGCCGCACCGCCACCGCGATTGCAGCGCGAGGGCGGGCGTGGACTGCTGTGCCATCGGGGGTGGACATGAGCGCCGTGCTGGACCTGCGGGGGGTGTCGGTTGACCTGCCTTTGGGCGGGTTCCTGACGCGGGCGCGACTGCCCATCGTGCAGGATGTGACGCTGACGGTGGGCCGCGGCGAAAGTCTTGCGCTGGTGGGGGAAAGCGGATCGGGCAAGACGACGCTGGCGCGGGCTGTGATGGGGTTGCAGCCCATCTCGGCGGGCGCGGTGCTGTTTGACGGGCAGATCGTGACGTCGCGCAGGGATGTCGCGCGGCTTCGGCGCGATGCGGCGATGATGTTTCAGGATGCCACGGCATCGCTCTCGCCCCGCCTGACGGTAGGCTATCTGGTGACAGAGCCGTTCCGCATCCACGGCCAACCCTTGCCCGATCCGGACGGAATGGCGCGCGACCTGCTGGCGCGGGTGGGGCTGCCGCCCGCCATTGCGCGGCGCTATCCGCATGAACTGTCTGGCGGGCAGGCGCGGCGGGTGGGGGTAGCGCGTGCGCTGGCCCTGCGACCCCGGCTGGTGATTGCGGATGAGCCGACGGCGGGGCTGGATGTTTCCGTTCAGGCCGAGGTGTTGAACCTGATGGCCGATCTGCGACAGGATATGGGGCTGGCCTATCTGATCATCACCCACAATCTTGCGCTGGTGCGCCATGTCGCGGAGCGGGTGGCGGTTCTGTATCTGGGCCGGGTGGTGGAAGAGGGACCGACGGCGCAGGTTTTTGCCACGCCTGCCCATCCCTATACCGCCAGCCTGATCGCCGCCGAGCCGCGCCCGGACCCGCGCCAGCGCCGCGCCGATCTGGCGATCCGGGGCGAGGTGCCATCGGTGCTGCGCCGCCCTGCGGGGTGCGAGTTCCACACGCGCTGCACGATGGCGCGCGACATCTGCCGACAGGCCGCCCCGACCCTGGCCCCGGCAGGACCGGACCGGCTGGTACGGTGCCACTTTGCGATCAACCAACAAGAACAGGGAGAAAGACATGCAGTGGAGAACGGATAGACGCGGTTTTCTGAAAACCGCAGGCGCGGGGCTGGCTGCAGCGGCCGCCCTGCCCCGCTTTGCCTGGGCCGCCGATGGCGACACGCTGCGCCTGCGGGTGGGTTCGGATTTTCAGGTGCTGGATCCTTACGGGATCATCGGCGAGTTGGACGACATCATCCCGCGCTGCACCAATGTCACGCTGGTGCGACTGGGCGACATGCGCGAGGGCAACGAATGGCGACCCTGGGCGGCGGAAAGGATCGAATGGCTGGATGGCGCGCGGCTGGCCTTCACCCTGCGCGAGGGGCTGATGTGGACGGGCGACTACGGCCCTGTGACGGCAGCGGATGTGAAGTATTCCTTTGAACGCATCGCCGGGTCCGACAGCGCCTGGGCCTATCAGTTTGAAAAGCTGAAGGAGGTCGAGGTGATTGATGACCGGAGCGGCATCATCCACCTGACCGAACCCTTTGCGCCCTTTATCGTGATCGCCCTGCCCTATTATGGCGGGCATATCGTCTGCCAGAAGGCGGTGGAGGCGGCAGGCGGCAGCTATACCACCGAGATCCCGGCGCAATGCGGGCCCTATCTGTTTGACACATGGGAACAGAACCAGAAGGTCACGCTGGTGGCCAACCCGGACTGGACGGGGGAAAAGCCCGCCTTCAGCCGGGTGGAGTTCTATATCGTGACCGACGATCAGGCAGCGCAGCTTGCCTATGAAGCGGATGCGTTTGATTTTACCCGTCTGGCGGTGGGGGCGGCAGAGCAGTTGAAAGGCGCCATGCCAACAGGCGCCACGCTGATCGAGGCGGAATCGACGCGCTATGCCTGGCTGACCATCAACATGAATGCCGAGCCGTTGAAGGACATCCGGGTGCGGCAGGCGATTCAATACGCCTATGATGGCGAGGCGGTGCTGATGGGGGCCTATGACGGCCTGGTGGACCGGTCTACCGGGGTGGTGCCGCCGACATCGGTGTTTGCGCGGCCCGCGAACCTGATCGCCACGCGGGACGTGGACAAGGCGCGCGCCCTGCTGGCCGAGGCGGGGGCAGAGGGGATCGAGTTGAACCTTTACACTCTGACCGATGGCACCAGCCAGACCATCGCGCAGATCATCCAGGCCAGCATGGCGGAGGCGGGCATCACCATCAATATCCAGCCGGTCGAGGATGCCGCCTATTGGGCGCTGGGCGACATGACGGCGGGCGAGGGATACAAGTCCATCGAACTGGTGCTGATGAACTTTGCCGGCGGGATTGATCCGTCGGAGAACCTTGTCTGGTTCCGACCGGATCAGATCGGCGTCTATAACTGGTCGTTCTTCGACAACGCGGAATATGAAGAGCTGTATCAGGCGTCGATGACCGAACAGGATACGGACAAGCGGCGTGCGATGTTCAACCGGATGGAGGATCTGATGGAAGAATCGGGCGGGTTTGTCTTTATCTGCTTCGAGCCCTATCTGGCCCTGCATGACAGCGATCTGGTGCCCGTCATCCTTGCGGATGGCCACCCGGACCCGGTAGCTTTCCGCAAGGCATGACCGGGGCGGCGCCCCGCAAAGGGGGCGCAGGCGTGACGGAAGCCGTGACTGAGGCAAGACCGAGGAAGGCCCGCCTGTCGCCAGCCGATCGGCGGGCCCTGCTGGAGGATGCCGCGCGGGCCTGCATGGCGCGGGGCGGCATCCGCGAGTTTACCGTGGACAAGGTGGTGGCCGAGGCGGGTGTGTCGCGCGGGCTTATCACGCATCACTTCGGGTCGATGGACGGGCTCTTGGTGGCCGTCTATCGGCGGATGTATCGCGAATGGATCGAGGTGATCGACAGCCCGCGCCCGGGGCTTTCACGGATCGAGGCGATGGTGGAGGCGCTGGTTTCGCCGGAGCTGTTCAACCGCGATGTCCTGAACATCTGGCTGACCTTATGGGGCGAGATCGCCAACAACCCGGTGCTGCGGGCGGCGCATCGCGATCTGTATGGCGACTACCGCGCCAGCATCGTGGCGGCGTTGCAGGAGGCGGCGGCAGCGAATGGCAGGGTGATTGAGGCCGAGGCGGTAGCGGCGGCCTTCATCTGCCTGATCGACGGGTTCGGCGTGCAACGCTGCGTGGAACCGGCACTTCTGACCGAGGCAGACGCACGCGAAGCCTGCTGGGCCTTCCTGCGACCGCATATCGGCGATCCGGCCCGGGCGAGGATCGGCCCTTTGTCTGACGTGCGGGCATGACCTTTTTCCACTTGGGCCATCCGAAAGTTCGGGCGAATCAATGCTTCTGGCCGTAACGCACGGGGGATTTGCACGAATTTGTGCAATCTTGGGTTGTTCCCCATCTGCATCCGCGCGGCGTGACCGCCCAAGTTCTGCCCAAATCATGGCAGGCCGTTTCCGGCTTTGTTGACAGCGCCGAAACGGAAACCGCGCGTGGCACGGATTGCCCCGCGAACGCCCAAACAATCATGGCAAAATCATGTTTCAAAGGCGGCGGGAAGGTGGGTTTCGGATCGACCGGATCAGAAATTAAGGTAGCTTAATCAGGAAGATTGAAGGGCGGCCGGAAGATATCGGCCCGGACTTGCGAACTGGAACTGACATGCTGAATCTTGTTCTTGTTGATGACCATCCGATCGTGCTGGCGGGGCTGACCGACATCCTGCGCGGGCAGCCCCGCTTTGCCATCCGGGCCACCGGCGCGACGGCCGAAGCGGCGCTGGAACTGGTGCGGGATGGGGTTTGCGACATGCTGATCACCGAGATGAACCTTCCCGGTGACATGCTGGCGACCATCCGCCAGATCCGTGCCGAAGCGCCGGAGGTGAAGATCCTCATTTTCACCGCATCGACCAGCGTCGAGGACTGCATGGGGGTGCTTGCCGCCGGGGCGCACGGGATCGTGCTGAAAGGCAGTTCCGGAACGGATATTCACTATGCCATCGAGGAAGTGGCTGCCGGCAAGGAGTTCATCTCCTCGGGCATGGCGACGAAGATCATCCGCGAGATGCGCGCGGCCGAACAGCGCAAGGCGGTGCGCGCCTCTGCCGGGCTGAATTCGCGCGAAGATCAAGTGGTTCGGGAATTGTTGAACGGATCGTCCAACAAGGAGATCGCGAACAAGCTGAACCTGTCGGACAAGACCGTGAAACATTACATGACCCAGATCATGCAGAAGTTCAACGCGCGCAACCGGTTGGAGGTTGTGCTCGAGGTGCAGCGCAGGAACGGATCGACAGACGGACGGGAGCGACTTCCGGTCTGACCTGACGCAACGGGCCCAGGCCAGGCTGGCGGGCGCGGAATTATCGAACGAGACCGATTTCCCTGTCCCGACCGATCGGGGCGGCGGGTGCCCCTTGGCCCGGAGTTCGGGTCACGCGGGATGGATGCAGAGACAAGGAGACACGCAGATGACAAGCCGCGCACAGGATGTAGCACTCTACCTTTCGCACCATTTTCATCATGCGTGGGAAGGGTTTGGCTTCTTTGACCTGCAACGCCTGATGTACCTGGCGCAGGGCTGGCATCTGGCTGGGGGGCGGGGGGTTTTGTTTTCGGAGTCGATCGGGGCGCATAAGGCGGCGCCGTTGACCTATTCGATCAAGGGCCTTTTGCCGATGGAAGAGATGCTGCCGCATCCGGACCTGACGGCGGAGGATGAGGAATTCCTCGACAGTTTCTGCATCACCTACGGTGTTGCCGACCGGGGCGCCGTGCGGCGGCAGGTGGACCGCGAGGACGGGGCCTGGCGGCTGGCGCAACTGACGGGCGGCGAGGGGGCGACGATCCCGCCGCAACTGATGGAAGCCACCTTCCGGTTGATGCTGCTGGATCACATGGAATCCGGCGACAGGCTGCGGAAAAGCCAGATGATCGCGCAGAAACAACGGTTTGACGGCAGCAACGTGGTGGCCTTCCGCGCCCGCTGAGGGCGTCTGAGGGCGTCAGGCGGCCTGTTTATCGACCGGTGAACGCGCCGGGGCGAAGGGCTGCCAGGCGAAGGCGTAATAGCCATACATCTGGTCAAGCGCCGCGAAAGAGGGGGCCTTGGCCTTGGAGGACGGGATCGGCTGGGGGGTCTTGGTCATCGGACTGCTCCTGTTCCCCACCCATCTAGGCGCAGCGCGGGGCGGGCATAAGAGGTGGTTTCGCATGGGCGCCATGCGCCGGATGCAGGGCTGCGCGCGGCGCATTAATCTTGCGATTTTCCAACAGCCTGGCCCGTCGGCGGCTGAGCAGGAGCGGGTGCAGGGCGGCGTGCAGACGGGCGTGCATACGCGCGGTGTCACCATATCGCGGAAAGGTTTCGATTAACCACACCTGCAAGCGGCGCGGGCAGACGCGATTCGGCGGCTGCGAAAAGGGCGCGAAAAGAGCGCGGAAAGACGGGGGCTGCGGTTCCGGCTTGCCAAGGGATGTGCTGTTCCGCTTTGCTGAACCCGTCGGGGCGGGCGCCGGCCCGGCGTGCCGCAGGAAGGGGATTGCCATGGGTCGCGAGGACCAGCCGCCGCAGATGAGCCCGACGATCCGCACCATCGCCATGCCTGCCGACACCAACCCGTCAGGCGACATTTTCGGCGGTTGGCTGATGAGCCAGATGGACCTTGCCGCTGGCAGCATCGCCACGAAAACCTCGGGCGGGCGGAGCGCAACGGTGGCGGTGGATGCGATGATCTTTCACCGTCCGGTCAAGGTGGGGGATGAGGTTTCGCTTTATGCCACGCTGGTGCGGCAGGGGCGCACGTCCATGACCATTCACGTCGATGCCTGGCGCAGGCCCCGCCACAGCGAGGAAAGCCAGAAGGTGACGGAAGCGAATTTCACCTTTGTCGCGCTGGATGACGAGGGCCGCCCCATGCCCATCGCGGGACCGATCACGGGCGGCTGACGAAGGGCGGCGGTCACTTTCCTTTTCGCGCCATAATTGTCGAATTCTTTTCAGGCGCGGAAAAAGCGAAAAAATTGTTACATTGATATGCGAGGACCGTTGCCGAGTCGGCTGCGCTGCCATTAACCTGCCTTCACGGTTCAACACCGTGACGTGCTGATGGCTGGAGGACATGACCTGCCCCAAGGCGGGCAGCCGGATCAGGACGGAAATCACGAACGGGGAGACGTTCACATGAAGATTCGTAACACGCTGTTTGCTTCGGCAAGCCTGGCCGGGCTGCTGGTCGCGCCGATGGCGCAGGCCCAGTCGATGGATGAAATCGTGGCCGGCGCGAAGGCCGAAGGGATGCTTTCGACCATCGCCCTGCCGCATGACTGGTGCGGCTATGGCGATATCATCGCCGCGTTCAAGGCCAAGCATCCCGAGCTGAATGTCAACGAGTTGAACCCCGATGCGGGTTCGGCCGACGAAATCGAGGCCGTGAAGGCCAACAAGGACAACAAGGGTCCGCAGGCGCCTGACGTGCTGGACGTGGGTCTGGCCTTCGGTCCTTCGGCACAGAGCGAAGGTCTGCTGATGCCCTACAAGGTTTCGACCTGGGATTCGATCCCGGCCGAGATCAAGGATCCCGATGGGCATTGGGCCGGCGCCTATTACGGCGTGATGGGCTTTGTGGTGAACAAGGATCTGGTTGAGAACGCACCGCAGGATTGGGCCGATCTGCTGAAGCCCGAATATGCGGGCATGGTGGCGCTGGCGGGCGATCCGCGTGCGTCGAACCAGGCGATCCTGGGTGTTCTGGCGGCGGGCATGTCCACCGGTGCGGAACCCGGCGAGGCCGCCGGTCAGGCGGGGCTTGAGTTCTTCAAGCAGTTGAACGATGCGGGCAACTTCGTTCCCGTGATCGGCAAGGCCGGGACTCTGGCGCAGGGCACCACGCCCATCGTCATCGCCTGGGACTTCAACGGCCAATCCTGGGCCCGTCAGCTTGCCGGGAACCCGCCGGTCGAGATCGTGATTCCGAAATCGACCGTGGCCGGGGTTTATGTGCAGGCGATCAGCGCCTATGCGCCGCAGCCCAATGCCGCGAAACTGTGGATGGAGCACATCTTCTCGGACGAAGGGCAGCTTGGCTATATCGCGGGCGGCTGCACCACCGCGCGCTTCGGCGAGCTGGTGGCCGCGGGCAAGGTTCCGCAGGAGCTTCTGGATGCGATGCCCCCGGTCGAGGCCTATGAAACGGCGGTGTTCCCGACCGTGGCCCAGCAGGATGCCAACAAGGCAGCCGTGACGGCCGGTTGGGATGCCACCGTCGGCGCCAACGTCGAGTAAGAGCGACCAAGGGATGCGCCCGTCCCCTTTGCCGGGGGCGGGCGTTTCATGTTACGCAAAGAGACGAAGGGGCCGCCAAGTGCCCCGATTCAACGCAACGGACAGGGGAACCCGATGGCCGATGACAGCCCGAAGGCGGGGCCGCGCTTTCGCTGGCCGGTGGAATGGCTGGGTATCCTGCCCTTTGCCGTCTTTGCGGTTCTGTTCCTGATCCTGCCGACCATGAAGATCGTGGTGGGCGCGTTTCAGACGCCCGATGGCGGGTTCACCTTCCAGAACATGATGGATCTGAACACGGCGTCGATCCGGGCGGCCTATTGGACGTCGATCAGGTTGTCCTTCTATACCGCGCTGATCGGCTGTGCCGTGGGGTTTGCCATGGCGGCTGCGGTGGTGTTCGGCGGCTTGCCCAAGGGGGTGCGGTCGCCCTTGCTGACCTTTTCGGGGGTGGCATCGAATTTCGCGGGCGTGCCGCTGGCATTCGCCTTTATCGCCACGATCGGGCCGGTCGGGTTGATCACGGTCTGGCTGCGGACGGAGTTCGGCATCAATCTGCGGGCCTACGGGTTCAACCTTTTGTCCTTCTGGGGGCTGGTGATCACCTATCTGTTCTTCCAGATTCCGCTGATGATCCTGATCATCACGCCCGCGCTGGACGGGTTGAAGCGGGAATGGCGTGAGGCGGCGGCGGTGCTGGGCGCGACGGGGCTGCAATATTGGCGGATGGTGGCGCTGCCCATTCTGTTTCCGTCGATCCTGGGCACCTTTGCGCTGCTGTTCGCCAATGCCTTTGGCGCGGTGGCGACGGCTTTCGCGCTGACCGGGCCGCAGTTGAACATCGTGCCGATCAAGCTGTTTGCGCAGATCAGGGGCGATGTGCTGGGCAATCCGAACCTGGGCTATGCGCTGGCCTTCGGGATGATCGTGATCACGGCGGCGGCGAACCTTCTGTACATCTGGCTGCGCGTGCGGTCGGAAAGGTGGCTGAAATGACGCGGGTTTTCGCCTGGGGGACGCTGCTTCTGGGGTGTCTGTTCTTTCTGCTGCCGCTGGTGGGGATGACGGAATTCAGCCTGAAGATGCGGCGGGGGGTCTATTCCTTTGACGCCTATGCCGTGGTCTTTGGCGACCCGCGTTTCTGGGCGACGTTCAGCTATTCGCTGGCCCTGGCGGGCGCGACGATTGTGGTGGGCGTGCTGCTGGTGGTGCCGACCGCCTATTGGGTGCGTCTGAAGCTGCCGCAGGCGCGGCCCTTCGTGGAATTCGTCACGCTGTTGCCGCTGGTGATCCCGGCCATCGTGATCGTGTTCGGCTATATCCGGCTGTACAACACATCGAGTTTCCTGCCGCTGACGGGGTCGGCGTTGGGGACGGATATCCTCTTGACGATGGGATATGCGACGCTGGCGCTGCCTTACATGTATCGGTCGGTCGATACCGGTTTGCGCACCATCGACGTGGGCACGCTGACGGAAGCGGCGCAGAGCCTGGGCGCGGGGTGGGTGACGATCCTGGCGCGGATCATCCTGCCGAATGTGATGGTGGCGGTCTTGTCGGGGGCGTTCCTGACGCTGGCCATCGTTCTGGGCGAGTTCACCATGGCGGCGCTGCTGAACCGGCCGGCCTTCGGGCCCTATATGCAACTTCTGGGGGCGAACCGCGCCTATGAGCCGCCCGCGCTGGCGGTGATCGCCTTTGCGATCACCTGGGGCTGCATGGGGTTGATGCAGCTTGTGACCCGTTTTGCCAAACATGAAAGGGCGAAGGCCTGATGTCCTTTTTGCAATTGTCCCATCTGGAAAAGACCTTTGGCACGAACCGGGTGGTGAAGGATTTTACCCTGGACGTGGAGAAGGGGGAGTTCATCTCGCTGCTCGGCCCGTCGGGGTGCGGCAAGACCACGGTGCTGCGGATGGTGGCGGGGTTCGAGACGCCGACATCGGGCGGGATCGTGATCGACGGGCAGACGGTGACGGGGCTGCGCGCCAATCAGCGCAACATCGGGATGATGTTTCAGGCCTATGCGCTGTTTCCCAACATGACCGTGGCGGAAAACGTGGCCTTTGGCCTGAAGGTGAAGGGCGTGGATCGGGCCACGCGCGACAAGCGGGTGGCCGAGATGCTGGGCCTGATCGGGTTGGCCGAAATGGGCGGGCGCTTTCCGTTCCAGCTTTCGGGGGGGCAACAGCAACGGGTGGCGCTGGCGCGGGCGCTGGCCCCCAGCCCGCGTGTGCTGCTGCTGGATGAGCCTTTGAGCGCGCTGGATGCCAAGGTGCGGGTATCCTTGCGCAACCAGATCCGGGAAATCCAGCGCGAGCTGGGCATCACCACCATCTTCGTGACGCATGATCAGGAAGAGGCGCTGTCGATGTCGGATCGCGTGGTGGTGATGAATGGCGGCATCGCGGAACAGGTGGGCGCGCCGTTCGAAGTGTACAACCACCCCGCCACCCGCTTTGTGGCGACCTTTGTCGGCACGCTGAACATTTTCGACGGTGCGGTGACGGGGCCGCAATCGGTGACGCTGGCCGGGGTGCCGGTGACGCTGCCGGAGCCGGTGGAGACGGCCAAGGGTGCAAACCTTGCCCTCGCGCTGCGGCCGGAGGCGGTGCAACTGGGCCGGGTCGAGGGCGCGGATGTGGTGCTGCCTGCGACGATCGAGAGCGTGGAATTCCTGGGGTCGATCATCCGGGTGCGTGCGCGGGCGGGCGGGTCTGTCGTGGCGCTGGACACGTTCAACCGCATGGACGCGCCGCCCCCGGCGATTGGCAGCGAGACGGAGGTGAGCCTGCACGCGCGCGACCTGATCGTTCTAGGTGGGTAAGCGGGCGCCGCCTGCCTGACAGGCGGGCCGCGCGGAAAGTACGGTTTCCGACTCGGTCTTCGGTGATAGGCTGCCCGCAATCAGCGGCGGGAGGGCGGCGTATGGCGGGGGCTGTGACGGTGCTGGTGGGCACCACGAAGGGCGCGTTTCTGTTACGATCGGACGGGGACCGGGCGGAATGGTCGTTGACCGGGCCGCATTGCGACGGCTGGCCTATCAATCATGTGGTCGGGGATGCGGCCACGGGGCGGCTGTGGGCGGCGGGCGGCAACGATTGGTATGGCGCGGGGGTCTGGCGGTCGGAGGATGGCGGGCAGACATGGGCGCTGTCGCTGTTGTCCAACGGCAAGATGGATGCGTTTCTGGCGGCAGAGCCGGGGATGGCGGAGTACTTGGGCCGTGGCCCCCATCCGGCGGCGCCATTTACCGGGGCGGTGGAGGCGATCTGGTCGCTTGGATTGTCGGGGGGGCAGTCGGGCAGGGTGATTTATGCCGGGGTGAAGCCTGCGGCCCTGTTTGAAAGCCGGGATGGCGGGGAAAGCTGGGCTGGCGTGACGGCGTTGAACGACCATCCATCGCGGGGCGAATGGCATCCGGGTGGGGCGGGATTGATCTTGCATACCATCGTGGCCGATCCGGGGGATGCGGCGAAGCTGTGGGTGGGCGTATCGGCGGCGGGGGTGTTCGCGACCGAGGATGGGGGCCAGAGTTGGGAGCGGCGGAACCGGCTGTCGAACGAGGATCAGGCGCACGACCATGCGCATGGTCATGGGCATGACGGGCATCAGTTGGGCGATTGCGTACACAACATGGTGCGGGCGGCGGGGTCTGGCGACCTGATGTACCAGCAGAACCACCACGGGGTGTATCGCAGCCGGGATGGCGGGCGGAGCTGGCAGGAGATCACTGCAGGGTTGCCGTCATCCTTCGGCTTTCCCATCGCGGTGGACCCGGAAGATGGGCAGCGGGTATGGACCTTTCCGTTGAACGGCGACACCAAGGGGCGCTATCCGCCCGGGGCTTCGGCGGCGGTGTGGCGGTCGGAGGATGGCGGGGAGACCTGGGCCGCGATGACCGAGGGGCTGCCGGTGAAGGACTGTTTCTTTACCGTGCTGCGGCAGGCGATGGCGGTGGATCGGGCCAGCCCGACAGGGGTGTATTTTGGCACCAACAGCGGATCGGTCTTTGCCAGTGCCGACCGGGGGGAAAGCTGGGACGAGATCGCCCGGCATCTGCCCACAGTGTTGAGCGTGGAGGTGGTGACGGCCTGATCAGGCCGTCCAGGCCGCCCCATCGGGGAAGGTGTGGGCGGCGAGAGAGGCGGGTTTCATGGTGATGGAATAGCCCGGATCTTCGGGCGGCATGTAATGGCCGTTTCGCATGTGAACGGGCGTTAGGAAATGGTCGTGCAGGTGATCGACATATTCCAGCACGCGGTCCGTGAGGCTGGCCGAGACGCAGACGTAATCGAAGATCGACAGGTGCTGGACATATTCGCACAGCCCCACCCCGCCCGCATGAGGGCAGACGGGGACGCCGAAGTGATCGGCCAACAGGAAAACGGCCACGATTTCGTTCACGCCGCCGAGGCGGGCGGAATCGAGTTGGAGGATTTGCAGGGCATCGGCCTGAAGGAACTGTTTGAACATCACGGCGTTCTGGCAATGCTCGCCTGTCGCCACCTTGATGGGCGCCACGCCGCGCGCGATGGCGGCGTGGCCGAGGACGTCATCGGGGCTGGTGGGTTCTTCGATGAACCAGGGGTCGAACTGGGCGAGGGGTTTCATGTGTTCGATGGCTTGGCTCACGCCCCAGACCTGATTGGCATCCATCATCAGACGGCGGTGGGGGCCGATTTCCTGACGGATGATGCGGGCGCGGCGGATGTCATCTTCCAGATTGCCGCCGACTTTCATCTTGAAGTGGTTCCAGCCCTGCGCGATGGCATCGCGGCACAGGCGGCGCATCTTTTCGTCGGAATAGCCGAGCCAGCCGGCAGAGGTGGTATAGGCGGGGTAGCCGCCCGCGCGCATCTCGGCGATGCGGGTGGCGCGGGTGGGGAGGTGTTCCTCCAGCCGTTCGCGGGCGCGGCCGGGGTCGAGCGCGTCTGACAGGTAGCGCCAATCGACGAGGGACACCGTCTCTGCCGGGGTCATGTCGCAGAGGAGGCGCCAGACGGGTTTGCCCGCGCGTTTGCCCCAGAGATCCCAGAGCGCGTTCACGAGGGCGGCGGTGGCGAGGTGGATGACGCCCTTGTCGGGGCCCACCCAGCGCAACTGGCTGTCGCCGGTGATGCGCCGCCAGGTGGCGCCCATGTCGGCGAGCAGGTCTTCGACGGGGATGGTCTGGATCAGGGGGGCGAGGGCGCGGATGGCGGCGACGCAAAGCTCGTTCCCGCGGCCAATGGTGAAGGTCAGGCCGTGGCCTTCGGTGCCGTCATCGGTTTCAATGATGCAATAGGCGGCGGAGTAATCGGGGGCGAGGTTCATCGCATCGGAGCCGTCAAGGCTGCGCGAGGTGGGAAAGCGGATGTCCAGCGCGCGGATGGCGGTGATGCGGGTCGTGGCGGTCATGGGGCGGTTCCTCCTGCCCGCAGCATAGGGCGGGCAGGCGGGGGTTGGGAAGGGTCAGCCCTTGCGGCGCAAGAGCGGCAGCGCGATGAGGGCGAGGCCGAGGCCGACCTGCACCCCGGCCATGAGCCGGCCCGCCTGGCCTTTGGGCATGAGGATCAGCGCAAGCTGGGCGACGGATTTCATCGTGGCCGTGCTGCGGGCGCGGGTTTGCGCGGCCCGCAGGGCGGCGCGGATGGCCAGCGCCAGAAGGCCGACCAGCAGGAACAGCGCCAGCGCGACGAGCGCGAGCGCACCCGGCAGGCCGACATGCGGGACAAGCGCGGTCACGGCGGCGGCCACCAGCAGGCCGAGGCCCGCCAGCGTGACCAGCACCGCCACCATGGCCAGTGCCACGGCCCCCATCACGGGGGCCATGGGGCCTGCGCGCCGCATCAGTCGCGACGCGTGAGGATCAGGCCGAGGAACATCCCCAGCCCGACGGCCCCGGCCAGCCAGGCGAAAGGGTTGTTCTTGACGCGCCCTTCCACATCGGATTGCAGCGTTTCGAGCTGCGCGCGGAGGTCATTGACGGCCTTCATCGCCTCGGTCGAGGCGTCGTCGGCCAGCGACTTGGCCTTGGTCTTTGCCTCGGTCGCGCTTTGCAGGCCGAGATCGCGGACGGATTGGGTCAGCGCGGCGATGTCGTCGCGCAGGGCCTGAATACGGGTTTCGACGTCATCCTGAAGCTGTTCACGCGTGTCGGTCACGGATTTGAGCGGTGTCTTTGCCATAATCGCAATCCTTCTGTTTCAATACGTCCCGACTCGTAAATAAGGCAAAAACCGGGGAATTGCCCGTCACCCACAAGAAAGCAGGCGGGGTTTTGCCACCCGCCTGTCTCTCGTCCCGTGCGTTGCGCGCCGTTCTGGTCAGGCGAAAGTCACCATGCGGGCGAAGGGCAGGTCGCGCAGGCGCTGGCCTGTCAAGGCGAAGATGGCATTGCCCAGCGCCGGGGCGGCGGGAGGTGTGCCGGGTTCGCCGATGCCGCGGATATGGGGCTGGTTCTGCAGAACCTGCACCCGGATCGGCGGGCATTGAGACAGGCGAAGGGGTTCGTAATCCCAGAAGTTCGTCTGTTCCACGCGGCCCTCGGCGATGGTGATTTCGCCCCGGATCGCGGCGGACAGGCCATAGACCATGCCGCCTTGCAACTGCGCCTCGATATTGCCGGGATCAAGCGCGATGCCGACATCGGCGGCAATCCATGCGCCGGTCATGCGCAGGCCGTTCGGGGTATCTTCCACCTCGATCACCTGGGCGGTGGGCACGCCGAAGGACAGGCAGAAGGCCACGCCCTTGGCCCGGCCCGGCGCGGCGCTGCCCCAGCCGGACATTTCGGCCACGGCTTCCAGCACCTTGCGCGAGGGATCGTGGTCGATCTGCGAGAGGCGGAATTCCAGCGGATCGGCGCCCGCCAGATGGGCCAGTTCGTCGATGGCGGTTTCGTGGAAGAAGGCGTTTTGCGAGGCGCCGACCGACCGCCATGAGCCGAGCGGCACCATGGGCGGGGCGCGGTAGCCGGTGACGCGGTGGTTGGGCAGGCGGTAGGGCTGTTCCCAGGCGCCCTGCACGATGGTGGTATCGGGACCGGGGAGGGAGATGCCGATGCGGCCCATCTGGCTGCTGACCACCGACGAGCAGGCGGTGGCGAAGTCGAAGGCGGTGATGCGTCCGTCGGCCACGGCGCCGCGGACGCGCGCCACGGCGGCGGGGCGGTAGTAATCGTGGGTCATGTCCTCTTCCCGGCTCCATGTCACCAGAACCGGGGTGCCTTCCATCGCCTGCGCCACGAGGATGGCCTGACGGACGATGTCCATTTCCGCGCGGCGGCCGAAACCGCCGCCCATGGGCAGAGTTTCCACGGTGATCGCCTCGGGCGGGAGGCCGGTCATTTCGGGGGCCTCGGCCAGTATCTGGGTGGGCATCTGGTGGCCGGACCAGACGGTGAGACGGCCATCCTTCAGCAATGCGGCGCTGGACATGGGTTCCATCGTGGCATGCGCAAGGTAGGGGACGGTGTATTCGGCGGTGAAGGCGTCGGGCGGGAGGGCGGCGTCCACGTCGCCGTCATCGCGGTTGGTGCTGTCGAGCCGGTCGGGGGTGAAGCTGGTGCGGAGGGTTTCAAGGATTTCGCTGCTGCTGGCCGGATAGGGGGCGGGGGCCCAGTCGAAGGTGATGGCATCGGCGGCCTGCATGGCGAGCCAGGTGTTCGTGGCGACCACCGCCACACCGCCCGGGACGGGAACCACACGTTCCACTCCCGGCATGGCGAGGGCGGCGGTGGCGTCGTAGGAGCGCATCTCGGCCCCGAGATGGGGGTTTGTGCGGACGGTGGCAAAGCGCATTCCGGGCAGGCGCAGATCGACGGCATAGCCTTCGGTTCCCGTGACCTTGGCCAGCATGTCGGTGCGCGGCAGGGTGCGGCCCAGAAGCCGCCAGTCTTCGCGGGGTTTCAGGGCCGGTTCGGCCCGCAGGTCGATGCTGGCGGCAGCGACGGCGAGATCGGGATAGGGGATGCGAGTGCCATCGGGGGCGATGACCGCGCCGTTCTCGGTGGAAAGCTGGGAGGCGGGAAGGTTCAGGCGCTGAGCCGCGGCCTCGACCAGTGCGGCGCGGGCGGCGGCCCCGGCGAGGCGCATCTTCTCGAAGCCGTCGGGGATGGAAGAGGAACCGCCGGTGATTTGCAGGCCGAGGAACTTCGCCGGAATGTCCATCGCGCTGCGCATTGTGTTGGCGAGGCGGCTGTCATCGGTGGGTGCGAAGGGGACGCCTTCGGCCAGAATGGCGGCGTTGTAATAGGCCTTGGAGGCGGGGCCGTGCATGACGCGGATCGTGGACCAGTCGAGATCCATTTCCTCGGCCACCAGAGCGGCGAGGGTGGAGTGGATCCCCTGCCCCATTTCGGCACGGGGGGCGATCACGGTGACGCCGTTCTGGTCGATCAGGACGTAAGGATTGAGCGTGGCCTCGCCCGGGGCGAGTGCGGCCTCCAGCGGGTTGCCGTGGGGGGTGGCGTAGCGATACCAGCCGAAGGCGACCCCGCCCAGAAGGGCGACGGAGCCGAAGAGAAAGCCACGGCGGGCGATTTTCATTGCGCGGCCCATGATCAGGCCTCCTTCAGGCGGTTGGCTGCATCCTGCACGGCGGCGCGGATGCGGGGATAGGTGCCGCAGCGGCAGAGGTTGCCGGACATCGCCTCATCAATCTGGGCATCGGTGGGGTTGGGGGTTTCCGACAGGAGGGCCGCGGCCTGCATGATCTGGCCCGACTGGCAATAGCCGCATTGGGCGACCTGTGCGGCCAGCCATGCGGCCTGCACGGCATGCAGTGCGGCAGGGTTGCCCAGGCCTTCGATCGTGGTGACGGAGGCCCCGGCGACATCGCCGAGGGGCGTCTGGCAGGAGCGGACGGCCTGCCCATCGACATGCACGGTGCAGGCCCCGCAAGCGGCGACGCCGCAGCCGAATTTGGTGCCGGTGAGGTTGAGCCCGTCACGCAGCGCCCAGAGCAGCGGCATGTCGGGGGGCAGGTCCAGCGTTTCGGTCCTGCCGTTGATGATGAGGGTCGTAGCCATGGGCGCCTCCGTTGCTTTCTGACAAAGTGAGCGCAAAATGTCAGTATGTCAATTGACAATCTGAAAAGAAATTGTCAGGTTGTCTGCATGGCCGTTTCCTTGCCTCCCTCTGCTGCGCCGGTTGACCGACAGGATGCGATCCTTGACGCGGCGTTTCATGCGTTTTCCAGCTATGGCTATCGCCGCACCTCGATGGATGACATCGCGCGGGGGGCGGGTCTGTCGCGGTCAGCGCTGTATCTGCATTACCGCAACAAGGAGGATATCTTCCGGTCGCTGGCGATGCGCTATTTCGAGGATGCCCTGCGCGACATGACGGCGGCGCTGGAGCGGCCCGGGCAGACGCTGGAACAGGCGCTGATGGCGGCTTTCGTGGCGAAGGACGGCAAGTTCATGGAGGCGGTGCTGTCCACCCCGCATGGCGAGGAATTGATGGATGTGGGCTTTGCCGTGACCGGCGATCTGGCCGCGGCGGGGGAGGCGCGCATGGTGGAGACGCTGGGCGGCTGGCTGGCGCGGCGCGGGGTGCCGGTGGGCCTTGGCAGCGGGGCGGAAGTGGCGCAGGCGATCATCGCGGCGTTGAAGGGGTTGAAGACCACGGTGCGGTCCATGGACGCCTATCGCGCCGGGCAGGCGCGGCTGGCGGCGCTGTTCGCGCGGGCGCTGGCGCCTTAGGCGCCGCTCCGCGCGCGCGCCTAGTAGCGGCCGAGAAATTCCAGGATGATGCCGGTGGCGATGGCGACGCGGACGAGGTCGCTGTCGATCATCACATAGCGGCTGCCGGTGGGCGGGGCGGGAAGGTCGTAGCGATCCCAGTTGCGGATTTCATACCAGGGCGTGGTCACGGGGATACGATCGCCGACCTGCCACTTCCTTGCCTGCCCCGGAGGAACGCAGGGCACGGATTTCTTGGCCAGTCCGGGCGGGCACCCCCCGGCGCCGGCGACCGATGGCAGCGGCGCCGCCACAGTGGCGAGGCCGAGAAGAAGGGCGGGAAGCAGAAGGCGGGTGGTCACAGGTCTGGTCATGCCCTTCTGAATGCCGGGAGCGGCCCCGATGCGCAAGGGGGCAGGCGGCAGGGCGCAGGGGCGCGGGCGGAAAGCCACCGAGGATTGGACGGGGCGCGATCAGATGGGGCCGACAAGCGCCGAAAGGGCCGCGCGGGTTTGCAAGATGCGGGCCGAGAGGCCGGCGATCAGATCGGGCAGGCTGCTGGCGCCCTGCGGGCCGCGGGCGGCATTTTCGATATCCTTCAGCGCGGCATGAAGGCCGACCGCACCGACCGAGGCCGCGGAACCCGCCGCGCGATGCGCCGTGCCTGCGAGGGTATCGAAATCCTGTGCCGTCATCAGGCTGTGCAGTTGCGTGCCTGTCGCCTCGACCTCGGCCAGCATGCGCGACAGGAAGTTGCGCAGGGCCGCATCGCCCAGCGTTTCGCGCACCTCTTCGATGACTTCCGCATTCAGCAGCATGGCACCCTCCGGTCTCTGCCGCGTTCTAGCGGATTTCTGTTGCGCGGGAACCTGTCCATAAGGCTGGAAGCGCGACGCAAGCGGAGATATTTCCCCGCGCGCGCAGGCTTTTGTGCGGAAATCCGCCTTTGCCGGGCGGAAGGCCGCCGATGAAGAGGCCCGCCCCCCGGATCGGGGCAGGGTGCGGGCCTTTGCGCGGCGCCGTTGCGATCGCCGGGACCGATCTTCAGGCGGCGCGGGCGAGCGCGGTCTGCACCTCGGTTGCGATGCGGTCCACCGGGTGGCGGGTCAGGGTTTCCGGCAAGGTCAGCATCACGCGGGCGCGCAGGTCGTCATCCATCCGGTCGCGGATCGCCGTGAGAAGCGGCGGCGCGGCGGCGAGGACGAGGTGGCGGGCATTGCCGCGCGCCACCTCGCGCGCGAGACGGCCGACGACATGGACGGCGAAGGCCGATATGGCGAGACTGTCGCGATCCGTCACTTCGGGCAGGGCGCGGCCTTCGGGCGGGGTGCTGGGTCTGGGTGCCTCCATCCTGTCGATCAGTCGCAGGTCGGGGGCGTGATCGAAGCCCGCGTTTTCCAGAAGCATCGCGCAATCGGGGCAGGCGGCGACGATCCAGGTGCCACGGTGAAGTCTTGTCATTCCGATACCCTCCTGTCGTGTTCTTGTGCGACTGAGGTGGAGAGGTGGGCGCCCCGCGGAAGTGCGGCAGCCTGACGCAGCGTCAGGCAAAACGGCGAAAAACAGGCAGTTGGCCGAAGAATGCGGCCCGGCCTCACGCAGAATTCAACAGGGCGGCATGCTGCGCGATTTTGCTTGCCAGACGGCGCCCTGCCCCGTCTTAATTGTTTTACACTTGTACAGGAGCGCAGTCTTGGCCGCACCCGCCGCGCAGCACCGTCCGGACCCCGCCGCCGAGGCCATTCGTGTGGAAGGGCTGCACAAGTCCTTTGGGCCGCATCATGTGCTGAAAGGTGTCGATCTGACCGCGCATGAGGGCGATGTGATCGCGGTGATCGGCGGGTCGGGGTCTGGCAAATCGACCATGCTGCGCTGCATCAACTTTCTGGAGACGCCCAGCGCGGGCCGTGTGGTGATCGCGGGCGAGGAGGTGCGCCAGCGCCCCGATGGCACCTGCGCCGACCGCAGGCAGATCGAGCGCATCCGGCGCAGTCTGGGGATGGTGTTCCAGAGTTTCAACCTGTGGACGCACAAGACGGTGCTGGAGAATCTGATCGAGGTGCCGGTGCATGTGCTTGGCGTGCCCAAAGCCGCGGCGACGGAGCGGGCGATGGCGCTTTTGGCGCGGGTGGGGCTGGCCGAAAAGGCGGGGGCCTATCCGGCCTTCATGTCGGGGGGTCAGCAGCAGCGGGCGGCGATTGCGCGGGCCTTGTGCATGGAGCCCAAGGCGATGCTGTTCGATGAGCCGACATCCGCGCTGGACCCGGAACTGGTGGGCGAGGTGCTGGCTGTGATCCGGGCGCTGGCCGCCGAGGGGCGGACGATGATCCTGGTCACGCATGAGATGAAATTCGCGCGTGAGGTGGCGAGCCATGTGGTGTTCCTGGCCGATGGGCTGGTGGAAGAGCAAGGGCCGCCCGATCAGCTTTTCGGTGCGCCGCAATCGCCGCGCCTGCAACAATTCCTGCGGTCCGTCGGTTAGGTCTGCGGGCTGAGTGAAGAAAACAAGAAACCAACTGGGAGACCACCGATGAAAAAGACCATGACCGCCGCAATCGCCCTGTCCCTTGGCCTGATGGCCGGCGTGGCGCAGGCGCAATCGACCGTGAAGGTCGGCATCGCCGCCGAGGCCTATCCGCCCTTTGCCAGCCAGGATGCCAGCGGCGCCTGGGTCGGCTGGGAGGTGGAGATGATCGGGGCGATCTGCGCGGCGGCCGAACTGAATTGCGAAATCGTGCCGGTGGCCTGGGACGGGATCATCCCGTCGCTGACGGCGGGGCAGATCGACGCGATCATGGCATCCATGTCGATCACCGAAGAGCGGATGCAGACGATCGACTTCTCCGACAAGTATTACAACACGCCGACCGTGGTTGTGGGGGCCAAGGGCGTGGAAATGGATGCAACGCCCGAGGGTCTGGCGGGCAAGATCATCGGGGTGCAGGTATCGACCGTGCATCAGGCCTATGTGGAGAAGTATTTCGCCGCCGGGGCTGCCGAGGTGAAAACCTATCAGACGCAGGATGAGGCCAACCAGGACCTTATCGCGGGGCGGATCGACGCCACGCAGGCCGACAGCATCGCGCTGGACGCCTTCCTTGCCACGCCGGAAGGGGAGGCCTGCTGCGAGGTGAAGGGGACGGTGGCGGATGATCCGGCCATCCTTGGTCTGGGTGTGGGTGTGGGCCTGCGCAAGGGCGAGGACGCACTGAAGGCCGCCTTCAACAAGGGCATTGCCGGGGTTCTGGCCGACGGCACCTATGACAAGGTCACGGCGGGATACTTCGCCTCGTCCATCTATGGGAACTGACGGCTGAGAAAAGGGAGAGGGCGGGATGGGACCGCTGGACCTTCTGGCCCTCTCACCCCCCGGTTGGGGGGCGACGCTGCTTGCCGGGTTGTGGAATTCGCTGCTGATCGCGGTCGGGGCGTTTTCGATGGGCCTTGTTCTGGGGGGATTGGGGGCCTGGGGGAAAATCCATGGCGGGCCGATCACCCGCGACCTGCTGGCGATGTACACGACCGTGGTCCGGGCGGTGCCGGAACTGATCCTGATCCTGATCCTGTATTTCGGGGTGACGGATCTGGTGAACCAGGTGCTGCTGGCGCTGGGGTATGAGCGGATACAGATTTCCGGGGTGGCGGCGGGGATTGCCGTGCTGGGCGTGGTGCAGGGCGCCTATGCGACCGAGGTGCTGCGCGGGGCGCTGATGGCCGTGCCGCAGGGCCAGGTGGAGGCGGCACGCGCGATGGGGATGCCGCCCCTCCTGATGGCGCGGCGGATCATCTTTCCGGCGATGCTGGGGCTGGCGATGCCGGGGCTTTCGAACCTGTGGCTGATCGCCACCAAGGACACGGCCCTTCTGGCGGTGGTGGGGTTCGGCGAGTTGACCTTTGCCACGCGGCAGGCGGCGGCATCGACCAAGGCGTTCTTCACATTCTTCCTGGCGGCGGGAGTGATCTATCTGATCATCACGCTGGTGTCAGGCTGGCTGTTCGCGCGGATCGAGGCCTGGGCGCGGCGCGGCGAGCCGCGCAATGCGGGGGGCTAGGGCGATGCGGGACTGGCTGCAACCGCACCGGATTTTCCTGATGCTTCTGGGCGTGGCGCTGGTCATCTGGTGCGCGACGACGATGCGCTGGGACTGGTTGCCGAAATATGCGCCGCTGATGGCCGAGGGCATCTGGCGGACGATCTGGCTTCTGGTGCTGTCTTGCGTGCTGGGGATGGCGCTGGCGGTGCCCCTGGGTTTGGCGCAGGCGGCGGGGCCGTGGTATCTGGCGGCCCCGGCACGGGCGTTCTGCACGGTGATCCGGGGGACGCCGCTGCTGTTGCAGATCTGGCTTCTGTACTACGGGCTGGGATCGCTGTTTCCGCAGTTTCCATGGATACGGCAAAGCGACCTGTGGCCGATCCTGCGGCAGGCCTGGCCCTATGCCCTGCTGGCGCTGACGCTGTCCTATGCGGGCTATGAGGGCGAGGTGATGCGCGGGGCGTTCAAATCGGTGCCGCGCGGGCAGTTGGAGGCGGCGCGGGCGATGGGGATGCCGCGCCACATGATCCTTTGGCGCATCTGGCTGCCGCAGGCGGTGCGCGCCGTGCTGCCGACGCTGGGCGGCGAGACGGTGCTGCAGATGAAGGCGACGCCGCTGGTGGCCACGATCACGGTGGTGGAGATTTACGCGGTGTCCAGCCGGGTGCGGCAGGATACGTTCATCGTCTATGAGCCGCTTCTGTTGCTGGCGCTGGTCTATCTGGGCCTGGCGGGGTTGATCGTGCTTCTGTTCCGGCAGATCGAAAGGCGCGGCCCGCAGGTGCGCCGCCCCGGGTGAGGCCGGGGCGGCCGCCTTTCACCCGAGATGGTAGGTTTCGGGGATGCCGTAGACGGGGGTGTCCAGCCCCTCCATGCGCGCTTTCAGTTGCAGCGACAGGAACTGCGAATAGTGGCGCGACTGGTGCAGGTTGCCGCCGTGGAACCACAGCGCCTCTTGCTTCGTCGGTTTCCACATGTTGCGCTGTTCGCCCACCCAGGGGCCGGGATCCTTGGGGGTGTCGGACCCGAGGCCCCAGCATTTGCCGACCTTGTCGGCCACATCCTTGCCGATCAGGTCTGCCGCCCAGCCGTTCATCGACCCGTAGCCGGTGGCATAGACGATCACATCGGCGGGCAGATGGGTGCCATCTTCCAGCACCACGCCATCCGGCACCACCTCGGCCACATTGCCATGCGCGAGCTTGATCTTGCCGTCGATGATCAACTGGCTGGCGCCGACGTCGATGTAATAGCCCGACCCGCGGCGGAGGTATTTCATGAAGAGGCCCGATCCGTCGGCCCCCCAGTCCAGCCAGAAGCCTGCCTTCTCCAGCCCGGCATAGAAATCGGCATCCACCTCCTTGATCTTGTCGTAAATCGGGATCTGGAATTCGTGCAGGATCTTGTAGGGCAGCGAGGCGAAGATCAGGTCGGCCTTTTCGGTGGTCATCCCCGACCGGACCGCCTGTTCGGAGTAAAGCCCGCCCAGCCCGTATTCCATCAGCGGTTCTGACCGCACGATATGGGTGGAGGACCGCTGCACCATCGTGACATCGACATCGTTTTCCCAAAGGGCGGCGCAGATGTCATGGGCGGAGTTGTTGGAGCCGATCACCACCGCGCGTTTGCCGCGATAGGCATCGGGGCCGGGGTGTCTGGAGGAATGGTGCTGATCGCCCTTGAATGTGTCCATCCCCTTGTAGCTGGGCAGGTTCGGCTTGGCCGACATGCCGGTGGCGAGGACGAGTTGTTTGGGTTTCAAGACGACCTCGGCCCCGTCGCGGTCCACCACCACGGTCCATTCCTTGGTGGCTTCGTCATATTTGGCGGATTTGCAGGTGGTGCGGGACCAGTAGTTCAGTTCCATCACCTTGGTGTACATCTCAAGCCAGTCGCCGATCTTGTCCTTCGGCGCAAAGACAGGCCAGTTTTCCGGGAATTTGATATAGGGCAGGTGGTCGTACCAGACCGGGTCGTGCAGGCAGAGCGATTTGTAGCGGTTGCGCCAGCTATCCCCCGGCTTTTCGTTCTTTTCCACGATGATGGCCGGCACACCCAATTGCCGCAGCCGCGCGCCAAGGGCGATGCCGCCCTGCCCGCCGCCGATGATCACCACATAAGGTTGGGTGGTGTAGCCCAGATCGCGGGCCTCGGCCTCGCGTTCCTCTTTCCAGGTGGGGCGGTGCTTGTCGGAGCCGTGTTTTGCGCCCAAGGGGCGGGCGAAGCCTTTGGGTTCTTCATGCCCCTTGAGTTCCACCATGGTGGTGAGCAGTGTCCAGATCAGGCCGTTCTTCAGCCGGATCAGGCCATAGCCCCGCGCCACGGCGGTTTCAAAGCTGATCCAGGCGGTTGTGATGCCGCCGTCTTCGCTGGCGGATTCGCCTTCGGCGATGCGCCAGTCGGAGGGTCGGGTTGCGGCCAGTTGTGCACCCAGCATGGCGGCGATCTGGTCCTTGCCTTCGCTGGTGTGCAGGTTCCAGGTGAAGGTCACGAGGTCGCGCCAGTAGCAATCGTCCTGAAAGCAGGCGGTGGCGGCGGCGATGTCGCCGCGCTCCAACGCTGCGCCGAATGTATCGAGAGCCGCCTGCACCTCGGCATTCGCGGATGAATCGAGCATGTTTTCCTCCCTTTCGCTCCTCTGACGACAAGGGTGCGTCGATGGGCGGCCCTGTCACCCTCTTCCTGCGTGTGAGGCGGGAGGAGGCGCAGTTTCCTGCCCCGGGCGTTGCAGACGCAACGGCGGGTGCAACCGCCTAGTTGGGCAACAGCCCATCGCGCCGGGCGCGGCGCAGGATGGTGGAGCGGTTGACCCCCATGCGCCGCGCGGCCAGCGCCATGTTGCCGCCGCAGGCGGCCAGCACGTCGGCCAATGATTCAGACCTATCAACCGGCGTCAGGGGGGCGGGAGGCAGATCGGGCAGGTCGATGACTGCGCCTTCGGCTAGCGCGACCGCCACCTCAAGCGTATTGGCAAGTTCGCGCAGGTTTCCGGGCCAGTCGCGCGATTGCAGTTCCGCGCGCGCAGCGGGAGAGAGGCGCAGACTGTCGGGGCGCAGATGGCTGAACTGGCGCATCATGCGGTCGAGCAGCCAGTCGAAATCCTGCCGCAGGCGCAGCGGTGGCAGCGAAAGCCGTGCGGCCGCCAGACGGAAGAAAAGATCAGACCGGAACAGACCGTCGCGCACCAGCAGAGGGAGATCAGCGGCGGTGGCTGTCATCAGGCGCGGGCGGCGGCGGCTGGGCAGGGCATCAAAGCCGGACAAAAGGCGAAGGAGGTGGGCTTGCAGCACGGGGGTCAGATCTTCGGGCGCGTCGAGGAACAGGGTGCCGGTCTGGGCAGCTTCCGCCAGGGCGGGCCAGTCATCCGGTGCGGTGGCGGCAGTAAGGGTGACGAAGGGGCGGCTTCCCGGTTGGCTGGCATGGATGGCGCGAATCAGCCGCTCCTTGCCCGCGCCCGTTTCGCCTGTGACCAGAATGGGGATGGAGGTTGGGGCAAGGCGGGCGGCTTCGGCGACCAGTCGTTGCATGGCTGGATCGGCGCCGCCAATGCTTTGAAAGGCGGATGCCGCCCCGCCGCGCGCCATGGGTGTGGCGAGCCGTTCGGACTGCGGGGCAATTGCATGGCCGAACATTCCCTGCCCGTCGCGCAGCGTGATGAGGCGATCCTCGGTCGGGCGACCGCGCATCAGATCGGGCAGACTATCCACCGTCAGGTCGAAGAAGCGATCAATCCTCTCGCCCAGCACCGTATTGCCCTGACGGCCCAGAACGGTTTCCGCACCATGAGTCATGCCGATGATGCGGCCGGAGCCATCCAGCGCCACCGCGGCCTCTGGGTCGACATCGAGAAACTCGGGGCTGGTTGAAAAGCGCAAGACCCAGTCGCCGCGGTTCATGGCCATGAGGTTGGCCATTTCCACCCGCCGCACGCTGGCGGTAACGAGGTTCAGGGCAAGGCTTTGGCTGATCTTTGGCTGCGGCGAGCGGAGGAGCGAGATATCGAGTACCGCGGTCAGGTTGCCCGACGTATCAAAGATCGGGGCAGCGGTACAGGACAGGGGGGTATGGGTCAGATCGAAGTGATCGGTCTGGTGGATTGTGATGGCCTGTTTGGTGACGATGCAGGACCCCACGCCACAAGTGCCCGCCAGTTGTTCCGACCAGTCGGACCCGAGGTAGAGACCTGCGCGGCGAAGCTCGTCTTCGAATTGCGGATCGCCGAAATAATCCACCGTCACACCCTTGGCATCGGCCAGAAGGAGGACGTATTTCTGACCGGCGATCTGGCGGAACAGCGCCTCCAGCCCACTGCGGGCGATGGCGATGAGGCGTTCGGACTGTTCCCGATGTTCGCGCAGGCGACTTTCGGTCACTATATGGGCCGGGTTGGGGCGTGTCGGGTCCAGTCCGTAATCCTCGACGCAGCGGCGCCATGACTGGGCAACCACACCGTCGCGTTCGGACGGACGGCCGTTCAGGACATGGTCGATTTCCCTGACATGATCACGGTCGCGCACAGGCCTCTCCCCAGGTCTGGCCAGGGGTCTATCTTGCGCCGATGGAGTGGATCGCTCAACACGACCTTGGTGGCAGAGGGGATGCTTTTCCAGCTTTGCGCATGTCGCGGGATGGGTCATGACAAGGCAGGATGTTTACGCAAAGGCCCGCCACCATGACCAAACCCCGCGCCCGTGACCTTGGCCTGCCGTTTCCGGGGAAGCCGGGGCGGTGGAATGCGATCACCGATGTACCGGGGCTGCGGGTGGGGTTCTGCACGCTGACCGATCCCGCGCGGAAGATGCGGACGGGGGTGACGGCGATCTTGCCGCGCGAGGACAGGGGTATTCCGGTGCCGGTCTGGGCGGGGCATTATGCGCTGAACGGCAATGGCGAGATGACGGGGACGCATTGGATCGACGATGCGGGGTATTTCATCGGGCCGGTCTGCATCACGAACACGCATGGGGTGGGCGCCGTGCATCATGGCGCGGTGCGCTGGATGATCGAGACCTATGACCGCTATTTCGCGCAAGATCACGCCTGGGCCATGCCGGTGGTGGCGGAGACCTATGACGGGGTGCTGAACGACATCAACGCCCTGCATGTGACGCCGGATCATGCGCTCGCGGCGCTGCGGGCGGCGGCGGGCGGGCAGGTGGCGGAAGGGTCCACCGGCGGCGGGAACGGGATGATCTGCTATGAGTTCAAGGGCGGGACGGGGACATCTTCGCGCGTCGTGGAGGTGGGTGGCGAGGCGTTTACCGTGGGGGCGTTGGTGCAGGCCAATCACGGGCTGCGGCCTTGGTTGCGGATCTTGGGGCGGCCGGTGGGCGAGATGTTCCCCGAGGACCGGCTGAAGGACCGCGAGGACGGGTCGATCATCGTGGTGCTGGCCACCGATGCGCCCCTGTCGGCGCTGCACCTGCGGCAGATGGCGAAGCGGGCGGCTTTGGGGCTGGGGCGGGGTGGCACGCCGGGGGGAACAGTTCGGGCGACATCTTCCTTGCGCTGTCGGTGGCGGACCCCGGGCCGATGCCGCAGCATGGCCCCGCGATCCTGACGCGGCGCGAGGTGAACGGGGAGGTGATGGACCCCGTCTATCTGGCGGGGGTGGAGGCGGTGGAAGAGGCCGTGGTCAACGCTCTGGTGGCGGGCGAGGATGTGGCGACGGTGAAGCCTGCGGGGCGGGTGGTCCGCGCCATCGACACGGACCGGTTGCGGCGGCTGTTCGCGGGGTAGCGCCTATTCGGCGGCCATGCGGGCGGTGCTGGCAATGGCGCAGAAGCGGGCGGCGGCTTCGCCTGCCATATGGGCCATGCGGCCCCCGGCGATGACCATTTCGATAGCGCGGGTGTCGCGGTTCACGGCCACCAGATCGGCGCGCAGGCCGGTTTCGATGACGCCCCGATCGAGAAGGCCCAGGACCTGTGCCGGACCTTCCGACACCAGCCGCCATGCGGCAGGCAAGGGCAGCACGCCCTGATCCACCAGCGCCCAGACGGCGAGCGGCAGGGCGGGGATGTGGTAATCCGACACCAGCGCATCGCAGAGCCCGTCGCGGATCAGTTCCACGGCGGCGATATTGCCTGCCTGCGACCCGCCGCGCACCACATTGGGCGCGCCCATGATCACCGGGTCGCCTGCGGCGCGGGCGGCGGCGGCGGCGCGGCGGGTGGTGGGGAATTCGGCCACCTTCGCGCCGATCATCCGGTAAACCTCGCGCGTTTCGGCATCGGGGTCATCGTGGCTGCCATAGACCACACCGAGACGGTCAAACGCGCCCGCCATCATGCAGAGCGCGCGCGGCACGTCGCGGGCCTTGGCGCGGGCGGCCTCCATCCGGGTGAGCAATTGCACCTCGGTCAGCCCGGCCTTGCGCGCCCAATGGCCAAAGCCATCGGGGTTGCGGCGGTGCATCTGGAAGCCTTCTTCCAGATGGTCGTTGAAGACGACATAGCCGACGCGGAACTGCTCCACCGCCGCGATCAGGCGGGGGACGGCATCGACAAGATGGGTTTCGGCGCGGACCTGCACGCGCAGATCGACCGGGGCATGGGCGCGATAGTCCTGCACGGCGGCCATCACCGCCTCGGCATGGTCGGGGCCACGGAAGCCGCCTTCCCAGCTCCAGCTTTGGGCGAGGAAGGCGGTGGTGACGCCATGCGACGCCGCCTCGCGCGCGGTGGAGGCAAGGCCCTGGGCCAGCGGGAAGGGGGCAGTGGGGCGGGGGAAGATCTGGCGTTCGAAACCGTCGCCGTGCAGGTCGATGATCCCGGGCAGGAGCCAGTAGCCCGACAGGTCAACCTCTGCCATGCCCGTGGCATCGACGATCTGCCCGTTGGCGATGCCGACAGGGCGCGCGGCGAAGCCATCGCCCGACAGGACATCCGCGCCTGTCAGGCGCAACGGGGGAAGGAATGCGGGCATGGCTGCTCTCACCTGTGTTTCGCCTGTGGATAACCCTGACCTGCAACGGCGTTATGACAGAGGGGGTGGATCGACGGTCAAGGTTACGCGATCACCGGCGAACCATGTGGTGCCGTATTCCACCGGCACGCCTGCCGCATCCACGTTGATGGCGACCGAGCGCAGGACGGGCGCGCCTTCCTTGATCTGGAGGGCGAGGGCCAGCATCGGCTTGGCTTCCTTGGCCGTCAGGCGGGTGGAGGCGCGGGTGTAATCGGGCAGGCCGCAGGCGGCGAGGGCGGCGGTGACAGAGTGCGTCTCGGCCATGCGGGCGGGCAGATCGGGGAAGCGGGCGGCGGGAAAGACCGAGCGGAACATCGCGATGGGATGGCCGTCAGCGAGGGAGACGCCTTCAAACACATGGACGGACGCGCCTTCGGGAAGGGCAAGCTGTTCGGCCTCCGTCCTGTCGGCGGGGCGGGTGTCGAGGCGGGTCAGGCGGCGGGACGGCGTCATGCCGGCCGCCGTGACCGCCTGATGAAAGCGGACGCGGCGACCGAGCGGGTATTCGGCGGCGCGCCCGGTGACGAATACCCCTGCCCCGCGCCGGGAATGGACGAGGCCTTCGGCGGCGAGGGCGGCAAGGGCGTGGCGCACGGTATGGCGGTTCACGCCGAAGCGGGCGGCAAGCTCTGCCTCGGTCGGCAGGCGACCGCCGGGGGGGACATGGCCGCGCGCGATTTCGGCCCGCAGGGTTGCGGCGATTTCGCGCCAGATGGCGGAGCGGGCCATGGTTTCCCCCTATCCCCCGGATGTCACCGAAGTTTCATCAAAGCTTCGCACTGCCGACTCGACATCGGCTGTATAGGATTTGTATAGTTGTATAGGCAAATCGACAAGCGGAAAAAGATGTCTAGTCAAAGCTCCGATACCGCCGAAGGCGTCACTGACCGTCAGGATTGGATGGGTCTTTTGGGCCGAGCGAAGCCGCCGCTGCTGGCCGCGCTGATGCCTGCGCCCTTGCCGGATCACAGCCTGCTGCGTGCACCCGAGATTGGGGCGGTGATGGTGCGGGGCCGCGCCGGGGCGACGGGCGCACCGTTCAATCTGGGTGAGATGACGGTGGTGCGGTGCAGCCTGCGGCTGGCCTGCGGCGCGGTGGGGCATGCGGTGGTGCAGGGGCGCGACCGGGACCATGCGCGGCGGGCGGCGGTGGTGGATGCGTTGATGCAGACCGGGGAGGCGGCGAAGGTGCGGGCGCGGGTGCTGGAGCCTTTGGCGCGGGCCGAGGCGGAGGCGCGGCAGGTGCGGGCCGAGAAGGCAGCGGCGACGAAGGTGGAGTTCTTCACCATGGTGCGGGGAGAGGACAAATGACGGCGGTGGATGCGCTTTCTGGTGGGTTTGCCGATCCGGCCATCGAGGCGGCGCGGGCGTTTCGGGCCATTCTGGATGTGATGGCGCGGCCGGGGCGGATTGCGGATCTGGCAGGCGCGGTGCCGCCTGCGCCCCTGTCGGTGGCGGCCGGGACGGTGGCGCTGACGCTGCTGGACGGGACGACGCCGGTGCATCTGGCGGGCGGGCATGACGTTGCGGCGGTGCGGGACTGGATCACCTTTCACACCGGCGCGCCTTTTGTGCGGGCCGAGGAAGCGGTCTTTGCGATCGGGACGTGGGACGCTTTGCTGCCGGTGGGGCGTTTCGCCATCGGCACGCCGGAATACCCGGATCGGGCCTGCACGTTGATCGTGGAAACTGCGAAGCTGGTGCCGCAGGGCGCGCGGTTGACGGGGCCGGGGATCGAGCATCACGCCCATCTGTCGCTGCCGGAGGTGGCGGCGTTCCGCGCCAATCGGGCGCTGTTCCCGCTGGGGTTCGACTGTTTCCTTACCGCAGGCGACCGAGTGGCCGGATTGCCCCGGTCCACCATCGTGGAGGATGTCTGATGTATGTCGCCGTCAAGGGTGGCGAGCGCGCCATCGACAATGCCCATGCCTTTCTGGCCGAAGAGCGGCGGGGCGATCCTTTGGTCACGGAACTGACGACCGCGCAGATCCGCGAACAGTTGCGGCTGGCGGTGAACCGGGTAATGGCGGAGGGGTCGCTGTATGATCCGGACCTTGCTGCTCTGGCGATCAAGCAGGCGCGGGGCGATCTGATCGAGGCGGTGTTCCTGATCCGCGCCTATCGCACCACCCTGCCCCGGCATGGCGTGTCGCGCCCGGTGGAGACGGCGGACATGGCCGTCACGCGGCGGATCAGCGCGACCTTCAAGGATGCGCCGGGGGGGCAGGTTCTCGGGCCGACCTTCGACTACACCCATCGACTGCTGGACTTCACGCTGGAGGCGAATGGCGAGCCGCCCGTGGCCCCGCGTGCGCCCGCGATGGCGACAGCCGTGCCGCATATCACGTCTTTCCTGAACCGCGACGGGATGATCGAGGACGCGCCGCGCGACGACACGCCGCCGCCCGATCTGACGCGGGAACCGATGGAATTGCCCGCCGATCGTGCGCTGCGGTTGCAGGCGATTGCACGGGGGGATGAGGGGTTCATCCTTGGCCTCGCCTATTCCACGCAGCGGGGATACGGGCGCACCCATGCCTTTGTCGGCGAATTGCGGATCGGCACGGTGGCGGTGGAGATGGAGGTTCCCGAACTGGGGTTCGCCATCTGCATCGGCGAGATCGAGGTGACGGAATGCGAGACGGTAAACCAGTTCAAGGGATCACGCACCGAGCCGCCGCAATTCACCCGCGGCTATGGCCTGACCTTCGGGCAGAATGAGCGGAAATCCATCGCCATGAGCCTGGTGGACCGCGCGCTGCGCTGGAAGGAACTGGGCGAGGATTTCACCGGAGCGCCCGCGCAGGACGAGGAATTCGTGCTGATGCATGCCGACAATGTGCAGGCGACCGGGTTTCTGGAGCATATCAAGCTGCCGCATTACGTGGATTTCCAGAGTGAACTGGAACTGGTGCGCAAGTTGCGGGCCGAGGTTGAGGCCAGCGCGATGCGGGAGGCGGCGGAATGACGGGCCTAGTTGCAGCCGGTATCGGACGGCGGCCCTTGCTGCGGGTCATGCGCGTTGCGCCACTGTTCGAGCCCGCTGTCCTGCATCTGCATCAGGCCGAGGTTGCCGCGCGTGTCGATCAGGACGCCGCCGGGGCCGACCATCCATTTGGGCGCAAACCGGAAGAGCAGCGCCCGGCCCAGCCAGAAGATCCCAATGACGGCCGCGAAGAACGACCCGAAGCCAAGGACAGGGTCTGCCTCGGTCGCCCGCAGAAACTGTTCCCACATTGCGCCACCTCCGTTTGGAGCGGAGCGTCGCGCAGGACTGAGGCATCAAGATGACCGAATACAATTTCGCCTATCTGGACGAGCAGACAAAACGCATGATCCGCCGCGCGATCCTGAAGGGGGTGGCGGTGCCGGGCTATCAGGTGCCCTTTGCCAGCCGCGAGATGCCGATGCCTTATGGCTGGGGCACGGGCGGGGTGCAGGTGACGGCGGCCTGTCTGACACCGGAGGATGTGCTGAAGGTGATTGATCAGGGGGCGGATGACACCACGAATGCCGTGTCGATCCGCAAGTTCTTTCAGCGCACGGCGGGGGTGGCGACGACGGAAGCCACCGCAGAGGCCACGCTGATCCAGACGCGCCACCGCATCCCCGAAGCGCCGCTGACCGAGGGGCAGATCCTTGTCTATCAGGTGCCGATCCCGGAACCCCTGCGCTTTCTGGAACCGCGCGAGACGGAGACGCGAAAGATGCACAGCCTTGAGGAATACGGGCTGATGCATGTGAAGCTGTATGAGGACATCGCGCGGCATGGGCATATCGCCACGGCCTATGCCTATCCGGTGAAGGTGGAGGGGCGGTATGTGATGGACCCGTCGCCCATCCCGCGGTTCGACAATCCGAAACTGTCAGGCTCCCCGGCGCTGCAACTGTTCGGCGCGGGGCGGGAGCAGCGCATCTATGCGCTGCCGCCCTTCACGCAGGCGGTGAGCCTGGATTTCGAGGATCACCCGTTCGAGGCATCGAAAGCGCCGCATGATTGCGACCTGTGCGGTGCGGGCGACAGCTATCTGGACGAGGTGATCACCGATGATCAGGGCGGGCGGATGTTTGTCTGTTCCGACACGGATCATTGCCGCTGCCGCCGCGCGGCGGGGCATGTGGGGCGGCTGGGCGCGCCCATGATTGAGGGGGTGGCGTGATGGGGGCCGTGGAATTGGGTATTTCCGCCAAGGTGAAGCCGCAAGTCGCATCGGGGGGGCCGCTTCTGGCGGTGCGGGGGCTGACCAAGCGCTATGGCGCACGGATCGGCTGTGCGGATGTGGGGTTCGATCTGTGGCCCGGCGAGGTGCTGGGGATCGTGGGGGAGAGCGGATCGGGGAAATCGACACTGCTGTCCTGTCTGGCCGGGCATCTGACCCCGGATGCGGGCGAGGTCGTCTTTGCCACCAGCGAGGGGCCGCGCGATGTGCTGGCCATGACCGAGCCGGAGCGGCGGCGGCTGTCGCGCACCGATTGGGCCTTTGTGCACCAGAACCCGCGCGACGGGTTGCGGATGGGAGTGACGGCGGGCGGCAATGTGGGTGAGCGGTTGATGGCGGTGGGCGCGCGGAACTATGGCGCGATCCGCGAGCGGGCGACGGATTGGCTGGGGCGGGTCGAGATTGCCGCCGAGCGGATTGATGACCGGCCCAGCGCGTTTTCGGGGGGCATGCAGCAACGCTTGCAGATCGCGCGCAATCTGGTGACGGGGCCGCGGCTGGTGTTCATGGATGAACCGACGGGCGGCCTTGATGTCAGCGTGCAGGCGCGGCTTTTGGACCTGCTGCGCGGCCTGGTGCGGGAGATGGGGCTGTCGGTCATCATCGTGACGCATGACCTTGCCGTGGTGCGGCTGCTGGCCGACCGGTTGATGGTGATGAAATCGGGGCATGTGGTGGAGCAGGGGCTGACCGATCAGGTGCTGGACGATCCGCAGCACGCCTATACCCAACTCCTCGTCTCTTCCGTTCTGCAGGTGTGACATGATCGAGATTTCAGGGCTTTCAAAGACCTTTACCCTGCACAATCAGGGCAGTGCGGTGATCCGGGTGATGGCGGATGCCACCCTGTCGGTGGCCCCCGGCGAATGCGTGGGGTTGATCGGTGCGTCGGGGGCGGGGAAATCCACGCTGATGCGGATGGTCTATGGCAATTATCTGGCGGCGGCGGGCAGCATCGTGATTGCGGGGACGGATGTCACCCGGGCCACCCCGCGCGAGATCATTGCATTGCGGCGGACGACGCTGGGCTATGTGAGCCAGTTCCTGCGGGTGGTGCCGCGCGTGCCGACGCTGGATGTGGTGGCCGAGCCTTTGTTGACGCTGGGCACCCCTTTGGCCGAGGCGCGGGCGCGGGCGGCGGGGTTGCTGCGGCAGGTGAACATCCCCGAGCGGCTGTGGTCGCTTTCGCCCACCACATTTTCGGGCGGGGAACAGCAGCGGGTGAACATCGCGCGCGGGTTCATCCATCCCTATCCGGCGTTGCTGCTGGATGAACCGACGGCGAGCCTTGATGCGGCGAACCGGGAGGTGGTGTTGGGGTTGATCGAGGCGGCCAAGGCGCGGGGGGCGGCAATCCTGGGGATCTTCCATGACGAGGCGGCGCGGGCGCGGGTCTGTGACCGGTTCGTGGATGTGACGGCCTTTACGCCACGGGCGGCGGCATGACGGGTGACGGGATCGGGCGGCTGTTTGCCGTGGTCGGGCCATCCGGCGCGGGCAAGGACACGCTGATCGACGCAGGCCGCGCGGCGCGTCCCGACATGCTGATCGTGCGGCGCGTGATCACGCGGCCCGAGGCGATGGGGGGCGAGGATTTCGAGGGTGTGACCGAGGCGGAGTTTGCGCGGCGCAAGGCACGGGGCGAATTCGCGCTGGACTGGCGGGCGCATGGGCTGCGCTATGGCCTGCCGGCCTTGCAGATGGCCGAACGGATGGCAGGGCGGGATGTGCTGTTCAACGGATCGCGCGCGGCGCTGGAGGCGGCGGCGGAGATTTTCCCCGATCTGACGGTGATCCGGGTGACGGCGCCTTCGGCGGTGCTGATGGAGCGGCTGCTGGCGCGCGGGCGCGAGACGCGGGACGAGATTGCGGCGCGGATCCAACGGGCGAGTTACGAGGTGCCGGAGCGGCTGGCCGTGGTCGATATCTGCAACGACGGCACGCTGGAGCAGGGCGTAGCGCGGTTTCTGGGCGCGCTTCAGCCTGTGAGCGGGTAGCGGTGCAGAAGATGGAAATGACCTGCTGTGTCTTCGCCGAAGAGGCAGAGATCGGAAATGTCGAAGGGGCGCGGCAGCACCTCGGCGAACCACGGGCCAAGGATGGCGGCCGTGGCCTGCGCCACATCGGGGGCGAGGTCATCGGTGAGGGTGAGGTGGAAGCGGAATTCCTCCATCACGTAAGGATAGCCCCAGCGGGACAGCAGTTCGCGCTGGCGCGCGGTCAGGCGGTCGGGGCGGCGGCGGGCAATCTCGGCCTCGGTCAGGGGCGCGCGGAGGGGATCGAGGCGGCTGACGACTTCGGCCCCCAGCGCGAGGAGGTCGGTCTCGTCGCCTTCGGGGAGGAGGGCGAGGAAGCCCTTCACCTGTTCGAGACGCAGGCCATCCATCCGAACCGGGGAAAGGCGCGCGGCGAGGGCGGTGAGGTCATCGCGCAGGTGGTTTTCGGTCACGCCTTCGGCAAGGCGGAAGGGGGCCTTGATCGTGCCGTGAAAGCCGTAGCGGCGGGGGGCGACCGTCAGGTCGGCAGGGGCCCTGGGCAGACCGGCAAGCGCGGGTGCGGCATCGGACAGCCAGAGATTGGCGCGGGCGGCAAAGTCACCGGGCGGCGGGGCGTAGTAGATCGCGTAGCGTGTGTATTCGGTCATGGTCCGCTGCCTAGCGAAGTTCTGTCACATGGATGTGACGCGCTGCCGCCATTGGAACACCTTCGTAACCTATCACGGCGGCCCTGGCTGCCAGCAATTGCCGGACGGATGACATGACCGAGACGATCCTTGCCAATGCGACACTTGTTCTGGGGCGCGAGACGCGGCCCGGGGCGCTGGTGCTGCGCGATGGGGTGATTGCCGAGATCGGCGATGGTGCGGGGGTGCCTGCCGGGGCCGAGGACATGGGAGGCGACCTGCTGATGCCCGGCCTGATCGAATTGCACACCGACAATCTGGAGCGGCATATCGAGCCGCGGCCAAAGGTGGCCTGGCCCCATGCGGCGGCGATCATCGCACATGACGCAGAGCTTGCCAGCGTGGGGATCACCACGGTGTTCGATGCGCTGCGGGTGGGATCGGTGGTGTCCAAATCCAAGGCGAATTATGGCGAATATGCCCGGGCTCTGGCCGATGAGATCATCGGGTTGCGGGATGCGGGCGCGCTGCGGATCAGCCATCTGTTGCATCTGAGGGCCGAGGTCTGTTCCGAGACGCTGATTGCGGAGCTGGGCAAGTTCGGACCCGAGGACGGGGTGGGGATCGTCAGCCTGATGGACCATACGCCGGGGCAGCGGCAGTTTCGCGACCTGACGCAGTTGAAGAATTATGTCTGCGGCAAGCATGGCATTTCGGACGCGGAATTCGTGGATCATGTCGAGGGGCAGAAGGCCCTGTCGGCCATGATGGGGGCCGCGCATGAGGCGGCGGCGGTGGAGGCGGCGCGGCGCTATGGCGCGGTGCTGGCGAGCCATGATGACACGACCGAGGGCCATGTCGCCCAATCGGCGCGGAATGGGGCGACGTTTGCCGAGTTTCCCACCACGACCGAGGCGGCACGGGCCTGCCGGAGCCACGGGATCGCGGTGATGATGGGCGCGCCGAACCTGATCCGGGGCGGGTCACATTCGGGGAATGTGGCGGCGCAGGCCTTGGCCGAGGAGGGGCTGCTGGACATTCTTTCCTCGGACTATGTGCCGTCATCGCTGCTGTCGGCGGCGCTGATGCTGGGCGATCTGTGGGGGGATATGGCGCGGGCGGTGGCCACGGTCACGCAGGCCCCGGCGCGGGCGGCGGGGCTGGAGGACCGGGGCGAGATTGCGCCGGGCAAGCGCGCGGATGTGATCCGGGTGCATCGCTTTGGCGATGCCGGGATGTTGCGCGGGACTTGGGTCGCGGGGCGGCGTGTGGGGTGAGGGGGCGGGGTGAAGCCCGCCCTACCACTTCACGTGGGACGGCCAGACGAAGACCTCATCCCCCTGCCCGCCCAGCGCCATGGTGCGGCGGCGCAGTTCGCCAGAGATCTCTGACCGGGGAAGCCCGGCGAGATTGTGCGCGGTGATCGGGCTGCCCACGGTCATATCCAGCGGGCGGCCCATCAGGCGGCGGGTTTCGTGGAAGATCAGCGCGATGCGCAAGGGATAGGACAGGTGGCTTGCGATCTGGAAGAGGCGCGAGTTCTGGCCTGCGAAATGGACGGGCAGCGTGGTGACGCCGGGGATGGTGGCGAGGCGGCCCAGGAAGGCGTGCCATTCGGCATCATGGGCGCGGCCCTTCAACGGGGCGTTGGCGGTGGCGATGCCGCCACCCGGGAAGATGGCGACGACCTTGCCTGCGGTGAGGAGTTCCACCGCGAGCTTGCGGCTTTGGCCCGATGTCTTGCGTCCTTCGGGCGTGCCGCTGAAATCAATGGGCAGGAGGTGGGGGGCGATTTCGGGCGGCTGGCAGAGGACGCTGTTCGTCAGGATCTGGACATTGCCGCGCAGGCGCATGCCGAGCTGGCCGAGGGCCAGGCCATCGACGATGCCGTAGGGGTGGTTGGCGACAAGGAGCAGGCCGCCCGTCTGCGGGATATGGGCGGCGGGGCTGTGCCATGTGGCGCGGGGCTGGACGCGCAGGAGGCGGAGGGCGGCGTCGAAGACGGTCTCGTCCCGGCGCGGACCGGCCTGCCAGTCCATGTAGAGGCTGCGCAGCATGGGCTGGCCGCTGGCACGTTCGACGGCGCGGATCAGGGCGCGGCGAAAGCGCGACTGGCCGGGATGGGAATAGGTGAAGTCGGTGCCCGAATCTTCGGCGGCGAAACTGTCTGTCATGTTCTCCCCCCTTGCGTTTCAGGCCATCTGGGCCAGATGAAGCGCGCCGTCGGGCAGCGCGGAATAGCCGCCGCGCCCGGCGACCCAGGTGCGGAGCGGCGCGGGCATCCCCTGATCGGGCCAGTCGAGCAGCATGAGATCGGCGCGCAGACCCGGCGCGATGCGGCCCCGGTCGGACAACCCCATCGCGGCGGCGGGATTGGCGGCGACGAGTTTCCACAGATCGGGCAGCGCGGCGACACCATCGGCAGAGAGGCGCACTACGGCGCCCAGCATGGCCGGGTAGAAGTAATCCGAGGCGAGGATGTCGCAGAGGCCACGACGGATCATGTCGGCCGCCCCGGGAGAGCCGAGATGCGACCCGCCGCGCATGGCGTTGGGGGCGCCGAGGACGATCCAGTCGCCCTTGTCGCGCGCGTCCTGGAACACGCGGTCATGCATCGGGAATTCCGCGATGCGCGCGCCCTGGGCGCGATAGAAATCGCGGGTTTCCACCTGGCTGTCATCGTGGCTGAGCATGGGCGCGCCGCGTTCGCGGGCCAGGGTGGCCACCATGGCGATGTCGTCGGACACACGGGGGCGGCGGTTCCAGACGCGCAGGATCAGGGCAACGTAATCCTCGGTCGTCATATGCGACCGCTTGGCGCGGCCCTCCATCTTTGCCCGGAAGGCGGGGGCCTGCACATCCGTGACGGGGTAATCGGGGATCAGGTCGAAGGGCCGGTCATGCAGCGCGATGGAAGGGTGCAGGAGCGCCGATGAGGTATGGTCGTTGAAGGCCAGCGCGGGCAGGTCGCGGGCGGCCAGCGCCTCGGCCATCAGGGGGATGGCGTCGGGGCAGAAGGTTTCCCACCGCAGTTGCAGGCGGTTTTCCGATGTGAGGCGTGGGCGCAGGCGATTGATCGCGCGGAGCATTTCCCACCCCGTTTCGACCGAGCGCAGGCCCGGTTCCCAGCTGAGCGTCAGGGCGTGATAGGCGGTGGCGATGCCGTTCGCCGAAAGCTGGCGGTCGGTTTCCAGAAGCGCGGCCTCGATCGGGACGGAAACGCCGGGGCGGGGCTGGATCTGGCGTTCGAAGGCATCGCCGTGGATATCGACGAAGGCCGGTGCGAGGAGGCGACCGCGCCCATCGATCACGGCGGCACCGTCGCGGGCGACGTCCAGCCCGGTGATGCGGCCTGCCTCCATGCGAAGGGAAGCGCGTTCGATGCGATCCTCAAGGATGACCTTTGCGCCTTCGATGACGATGGCCGCCATCAGACGCGCTCCGCCAGAATGTGCCAGTGCCAGGTGCCGGGGCGTTCATGTTCGCGGTCCACGAGCGACAGGGGTTCGAAACCGGCGAAAAGGTCGAGCAGGTCGCGGGCGTGGCAGAAGTAATGCGGGTGGATCTTGTCGCCTTCGCCTTCAAAGACCCAGGTGTTGCGCGAAATCTCGCGCCCCGGGGCGCGGGCGCGTTCCACGGGCACGCGGCGGGCGGACAGCATGGTGGCCATGAAGGTGCCACCCGGGCGCAGGACGCGGGCCACCTCGGCCAGCGTGGCGCGGACGATCGCTTCATCGCCGTGATAGATGACGTTCCACGACAGGACATGGTCGAAGGAGGCATCGGCGTAGGGCAGTTCGGTCATGCCGCCCTGACGGGCGGTGATGGGCAGGCCTTCTGCGCGGGCGGCGATGTCGATGACGCGGATGGATTCGGCGGCGGCGTCCAGCGCATCGACCGTGCAGCCGAGGCGGGCAAGCGCGAGGGCGTGGCGACCGATGCCTGCGCCAAGGTCAAGGACGCGCGCGCCTTTGGGCAGGTGGGCGGCATGGGCCAGCACCTCATCTTCGGCCTTGGCCCATTTGGAACCGGCATCGGCGCGGCGCCATTCTTCGTTCCAGTAGCGATGCGCGGTATCGGTGGTCATGCCACGCCCCCCTTTCAGATCAGTTTCGAGCGGATCCAACTGGACCCTTGTTCCACGGCAAGGACGAGGGCGAAGAGCATCAGGATGATGGTCAGCGCCTCATCGTAATTGAACAGGTCGAAGGCGACCTTGAGATCGACGCCGATCCCGCCAGCGCCCACGAGGCCCAGCGCGGCAGACCCGCGCACCGCCTTTTCCAGCGCGAAAAGCGAGGTGGCGGTGAAGGAGGGCAGGCAGGCGGGGATGACCGCCGAGAAGATGATGCCAAGGCGGCTGGCCCCGATGGCGCGGAGCGCGTCCTGCGGGCCGGTGTCGGCCTCTTCCATCGCTTCGGCGAAGAAGCGGCCGGCGAAGCCGATCTTGTCAACCATGATCGCCAGAACGCCTGCGGCGGGGCCGAGGCCGACCATGATGATGAAGAAGATGGCCCAGACCAGATCGGGGATGGTGCGGAACAGCGCGATGATGCCGCGTGCCGCGATGCGGATGGCGGGGTGCGGCGAGAGGCGGTCGGTTGCGAGGATGGCGAAGGGGACCGCGAAGATCAGGCCCAGCGCCGCCCCGGCCACGGCCATTTGTAGGGTTTCCAGCAGTTTCAGGGCGATACGGTCGATCCGGCTGATGTCGGGCGGGAACATCTGCGCGAGAAGGCCCGAGGGCGCGAAGAGGCGGGTCAGGCCCCGACCCAGCGCATCAAGCTGTGGTGCCGTGGCGGCGATGGAGGAGAGGACCAGCGCCAGTACGATGATCATGCCGAGGTATTCGCCAAGGCTGCGATGCTGGAATCGCGGCATATGCGGTGTCGCGTCGGCCATGCGGTCAGTCCTGATGTTCAAAGAAGCGCCGCAGGAGCGCGGCATCGGTGCCTTGGGTGGGGCGGTCCATCACGATGCGGCCCTGTTGCAGGCCGAGGATGTGATCGGAAAACTCCAGCGTATGTTCCATGCGGTGCGAGATGACGATGAGCGTCAGCCCGTCCTGACGGGCGAGGCCGGAGAGGAGGCGCATCACCTCTTCCCCCGATTGCGGATCGAGGCTGGCATCGGGTTCGTCGGCAAGGATGATGCGGGGGCGCTGCATCAGCATCCGCGCGATGGCGACGCGCTGCGCCTGCCCGCCTGACAGGCTGTCAACGCGCTGAAGCGCGCGGTCGGCAAGGCCGACGCGGGCGAGGCAGGACAACGCCTGATCGCGGACGGCGGCGGGGGCGAGGGACTGGAACCACGTGCGGGGGCCGGACATTCGGGCCTGCACGCCGTGCACCACGTTGGACAGGGCCGAAAGGCGGGGAACGAGGTTGTGCTTCTGCCAGACCACGCCCACCTGCGACCGGAAGGCGCGCAGGCCGCGGGGGGAGAGGGACAGGACATCCTGATCCAGCATGGAAATGCGCCCGGCATCGGGTTCGACGAGGCGGATCAGGCATTTCATCAGGGTGGACTTGCCCGACCCGTTGGCGCCGATCAGCGCCGTCGCCACCCCGGCGCGGACGGTGAAATCCAGCCCTGTCAGGACCGGGGTGCCGTTGAAGGCCTTGGCCAGCCCGGTAACGGCAAGGACAGACCCCGCCTGCGCGGGGTCTGCCTGAAGCTGGGAAGCGCGGAGATGCGCGTTCATCGGGGCGTCACTCGCCCACGAATTCGGTGAATTCGGTCACGCCCACGTTTTCGTACATCTTGCGGACATTGTTGTAATCGGCATCGGTCACGGTCGCGGTGAAGCTGCCGCCGATATACTTCTCGTTCTCCTCCGTGGTCGTCACGGCGGCGAGGAGTTCCGCGCCATGTTCGGCAAAGGTCTTGCGGACGGCATCGACCACCTCGGCGGGCACCTTGGCCGAGGCGAGGAGCACGTCATTGGGAAGTTCGTCCCCCTTGACGAGGACGCGCAGCTTGTGGTCGGGGAAGGCCTTGGTCATCTGGTCGATATGGGTGCGGTTCAGGCCGATGGCGGCGATTTCGCCGCTGATCAGGGCTTCCATCGCGATGTTGCGCTTGAGGAAGACCGGTTCGTAATCGCGGGCATAGACAAGGCCCGCCTCGGCCAGCAGGGTGGCGGGCGAGAGGTGCTGCGAGGTGGAGCCGATCTCGCCGAAGGAGATCTTCTGGCCCTTGAGGTCATCCGCCGTCTGGAAGGCGGAGGCGTCGAGGACGACGACGTTGGAATAGTAGTCGGGCCGGTTCCAGGTGACGACGGGCTGGGCATCCATGCGGGCGTTGAACACGACATATTCGGCGGGGCCGGTGAGGACGAAATCCACCTGATCGGCGGCCATCGCCTCGACCGCGACGGTGCGGCCGGAGACGGGGAAGAATTCGACCTTCAGGCCGGAGATGCGTTCGAAGGTATCCTTGAACGGGCCCATCTCGCGCTGGACAGCTTCGGCGCCGTCGATATCGGTCACGGCGAAGCGGATCACGTCCTGCGCAGCGGCCATGCCGGCCCCGGCCAGGAGCGAAAGGCCGAGGATGCCGGCTTTGAGAATTCGGTTCATGCTGTCCCCCACGGATATGCAGTTGGTGGGAGGGGGGTAGGCCCAGCGAATGACGGTGGGATGACGGTTTGGTGGCTGCTGCGTAACAGGGACGCTGCGTTACAGAAACTTCATCCCTTCGTTGCACGCGCTGCATCCGGAGGCGACCGCGCCGCAGTTGCGGGATGGCTTGCCAAGCGGCGGGGAACGCTGTGTAAATCCCGATGCCGCGCTGGTGCCGGATATGCCGGGCGGCGTGCAGGCGGGCGTGCAGACGGGCGTATGCACACAGCGGACGCTGCGCTGTGCGTTAACCATGAAACGGCGAAGCCTTTGGGGGGTCATGTCATGCATCCGAATCCGGCCTTTCGCGACGCGACCCGGGACGAGAACCTGGCCTTTGCCGCGCGGCGCGGCTTCGGGATGCTGTGCGTCAACGGGGCCGAGGGGCCGCTGGCGGCGCATGTGCCTTTCGTGAAGGCAGGGACAACCGGGGTGGAGGTGCATCTGGCGCGGTCGAACGCGATTGCGCGGGCGGGGCTGCCCGCGCCCGCCCTGCTGGCCGTGCAGGGCCCGGATGCCTATGTCTCGCCCGACTGGTACGGACTGCCGGATCAGGTGCCGACCTGGAACTATGTGGCGGTGCATCTGCGGGGCGTGCTGCACCCGATGGCGGATGCGGACCTGGAGCCGCAGGTGGACGCGCTGACCGAAGCGTTCGAGGGGCGGCTGGCGGGGAAGCGGCCCTGGACCAAACACAAGATGGGCGACGGTGTCATGGCGCGGATGATGCGGGGCATCCTGCCCTTCCGGTTGGAGGTGACGGCAGTCGAGGGGACCTGGAAGCTGAACCAGAACAAGCCGCCCGAGGCGCGGGCGGGCGTCATTGCCGCGCTGGAGGCGCAAGGCGGGGTGGCGGCGCAGATCGCGGGGTTGATGCGGGCGTTGGGGTAAGGCTGCGCCGGGCGGGCCTTGCCCGAAAGACTGGGGCGTTCGGGCGGAATTTGACGCAAATTCCGCGACGGTTTTTGACGCAAAAACCGGGGGCACGGGTGGAAAGCGCGCGCCTGCACGAAGTGCAGCGGAATTTGCGTCAAATTCCGTTACGGTTTTTGCGTCAAAAACCGCTCTGGCGGGTGGTTGCAGGACCGCGGGGACCGGCCTAGGGTCGCGGGCGATAGCCTGCGGAGGGTTTTGACATGCGCCTCTATTTCTCGCCCACGTCGCCTTATGTGCGCAAGGTGATGGTCCTGCTGCACGAGACCGGGCAGATGGACGCGGTGGAAAAGGTCACTGGGTCTGGCAATCCGGTCGATCCGGGGACGGCACCGCTGGAGGCCAATCCCCTGGGCAAGGTGCCGGCGCTGGAGCGGCCGGACGGGCCGGCGCTTTATGACAGCCGGGTGATCTGCCTGTATCTGGATGAGCGGGCGAAGGCGGGGCTTTACCCCACGGGCGCGCGCCGGTGGGACACGCTGACGGTGGAGGCGACCGGTGACGGAATCCTCGATGCCGCGCTGCTGATGGTCTATGAGGGGCGCATCCGGCCCGAGGAGATGCGTTTCACCCCCTGGGTCGAGGGGCAATGGGCCAAGGTGGACCGCGCGCTGGATGCGCTGGAGACGCGCTGGATGGCGCATCTGGAGGGGCCGCTGGACGCAGGCCAGATCGCCGTGGGCTGTGCGCTGGGATACCTGGATTTCCGCCATGATGCGCGGGGCTGGCGCGACGGGCGGCCAAGGCTGGCGGCGTGGTATGCGGGCTTTGCCATGCGCCCGTCGATGCAGGCGACGGTGCCGGTCTGAACGGATCAGGGCGGGGTCGCCGAGGATGGCGCTGCCATTTGCCGAATTCGCCGAGGTGTGGCTGTTTCTGGCGGCCAATATCGCGTCACCCGGGCCGAATGTGTTGAACACCGTGGCGCTGGCGCTGGGGTCGGGGCGGGCAGCGGGGTTCGGGTCGGCCACGGGCGTGGGTCTGGGCATCGGGCTTTGGTGTTTGGGCATGGTGCTGGGGGTGGCGGCGGTGATCGCGCTGTTGCCGGGCGCGCAGGCGGTGCTGACCGGGGCGGCGGTGGGTCTGCTCTTGTGGTTTGCGGGGCGTTATCTGCGGGCGGCGTGGACGGGGTTCCGGGCGCGCGGCGTGACGGTGCCGAAGGGGCCGGACGGGGCGGGTTTTGCGACCGGCTTTCGCCGCGCGCTGGCGGTGAATGCGGTGAACCCCAAGGCGTTGACGAGTTGGCTGGCGGTGCTGGGGATGTTTCCGGTGGCCAAGGCCGGGGCGGGGGATGTGGTGATCCTCTGCGCCGGGGCCTGCGCGCTGTCTTTCGCGATTCACGGAATCTATGTGATTCTGTTTTCCACTGAGCGGGCCTTGCGGATGTATTTGCGGGCAGGATGGCTGTTGCAGGGGCTGGCAGGCGGGGTGTTCACCCTTTTTGCGCTACGACTTGTCGCAGGGTATTGAGGCTGGAAAAGGCGGAACCAGACTCTGTGACCATGGGGCTGCGCCCGAGGGGCCACGCTGCGTGATTTCCTTGGGCTTTTGGCCGGGATGCGCCCGTTTGTCCGCTGGACGATCCGGCGAGACCGGTCTAAAAGCCGCCCGGCAAGGCTGCGGGGAACCGTGGCCCATGTTGATTTGCGAGTCGCGGGACGGCCCCGCGGCTTTGGAAGGGAGAAGATCTCGTGTCCCACGCTGAAGACAATGCAGGTTCCCGCCGGGATTTCCTGTACTACGCCACGGCAGGGGCCGGTGCGGTTGCCACGGGCGCCGCTGTCTGGCCGCTGATCAACCAGATGAACCCTTCTGCCGATGTGCAGGCCCTGTCGTCGATCTTTGTCGACGTCTCGGGGGTCGAGCCCGGGACGCAGCTGACCGTGAAATGGTTGGGCAAGCCCGTGTTCATCCGCCGCCGCACCGAGGGCGAGATCGAGGCCGCACGCGCGACGGCGCTGACCGAATTGCCGGATACGTCGGCAGAGAACGCCAACCTGCAGCCGGGTGCCGATGCCTCGGACGAGAACCGCACGCTGGACGAAGCGGGCGAATGGCTGGTGATGATGGGGGTCTGCACCCATCTGGGCTGTGTGCCGCTGGGCGATGGTGCCGGGGATTTCGGCGGCTGGTTCTGCCCGTGCCACGGATCGCATTACGACACGGCCGGTCGTATCCGCCGCGGGCCTGCGCCGAGCAACCTGCCGGTGCCGGTGGCGGCCTTCGTCGATGAAACCACGATCAAGCTTGGGTGAGGAACGGAGAGATGGCTGGAATTCCGCACGACCATTACGAGCCCAAGACGGGCGGCGAGAAGTGGCTGCACAAGCGTCTGCCCATCGTCGGGCTGATGTATGACACGCTGATGCTGCCCACGCCCAAGAACCTGAACTGGATGTGGATCTGGGGCATCGTCCTGACCTTCTGTCTGGCGCTGCAGATCATCACGGGCATCGTTCTTGTGATGCATTACACGCCGCATGTGGACTATGCCTTTGCATCGGTCGAACACATCATGCGCAACGTGAATGGCGGCCACATGATCCGCTATCTGCACCAGAACGGCGCATCGCTGTTCTTTGTGGCGGTCTATCTGCATATCTTCCGCGGGCTTTACTACGGGTCGTACAAGGCCCCGCGCGAGGTGACGTGGATCATCGGCATGCTGATCTATCTGCTGATGATGGGCACCGCCTTCATGGGCTATGTGCTGCCCTGGGGGCAGATGTCCTTCTGGGGGGCCACGGTGATCACCGGGCTGTTCGGTGCGATCCCGGGCGTCGGCACGGCGATCCAGACCTGGCTGCTGGGCGGACCTGCGGTGGACAATGCGACGCTGAACCGGTTCTTCAGCCTGCACTACCTGCTGCCCTTCGTGATTGCCGGTCTGGTAGCCGTGCATATCTGGGCCTTCCACACCACCGGCAACAACAACCCCACCGGGGTTGAGGTGCGCCGCGGGTCGAAGGAAGAGGCGGCGCGGGACACCGTGCCCTTCTGGCCCTATTACGTGATCAAGGATCTGTTTGCGCTGGCCGTGATCCTGGCGGTGTTCTTCGCCATCGTGGGCTTCATGCCCAACTATCTGGGCCATCCCGACAACTATATCGAGGCGAACCCGCTGGCGACGCCTGCGCATATCGTGCCGGAATGGTACTTCCTGCCCTTCTACGCCATCCTGCGCGCCTTCACGGCGGATGTCTGGGTGGTGATCGCGGCGGAGTGGATCACCTTCGGGATCGTGGACGCCAAGTTCTTCGGCGTGCTGGCGATGTTCGGGGCGATTGCGGTGATGGCGCTGGCGCCCTGGCTGGACACCTCGACCGTGCGGTCGGGGCGGTATCGCCCGATGCTGAAGTGGTGGTTCGCGCTCTTGTGCGTGGATTTCATGGTGCTGATGTGGGTGGGCGCGATGCCGGCCGAAGAGCCCTATGCCACCATCTCGCTGATCGCCTCGGCCTACTGGTTCGCCTATTTCCTGGTGATCCTGCCGCTGATGGGTGTGATCGAGAAGCCGCTCCCGCAACCGGCGACGATCGAGGATGACTTCAATGCCCATTACGGCAAGGGCAGCGGTGGTTCGGGTGGCAATGCCATCGCGCAGCCGGCCGAGTGAGAGAGGGACTGAGACAATGATCAGGAAAATCGCACTCACCGCCGCCTCTGTGCTGGCGATCAGCTCGGGCGCGGCACTGGCCGCGGGCGGCCATGCCGAGATCACCGATGTGGCCTTCGCCCATGAGGGGCCGTTCGGCCGGTTCGACCAGTTCCAGCTTCAGCGCGGGCTGCAGGTGTTCACCGAAGTCTGCTCGGCCTGCCACGGGCTGAAATACGTCCCGATCCGCACGCTGGCCGATCCGGGCGGGCCGCAACTGCCCGAGGATCAGGTGCGCGCCTATGCGGCGCAGTTCACCGTGACCGACCGGGAAACCGGCGAGGACCGCGACGGCGTGCCGACGGACCACTTCCCGATGTCGGCCCTGGAAGGCGCACCGGACCTGTCCTTGATGACCAAGGCGCGGGCCGGGTTCCACGGGCCCTATGGCACGGGGATCAGCCAGCTGTTCAACGGGATCGGCGGGGCCGAATACACCTATTCGATCCTGACGCATTACGAGGAAAACCCCGAATGCGCCCCGGACGGGATCGACGGCTTCTATTACAACACCGCCTTCCCGAATGGCGGCGTGCCGGACAGCTGCAAGGATGATCACGGTGTGTCCACCGTTCCGGGCAGCTGGATCGCGATGCCGGAGCCGCTGGCGGAGGATCTGGTGACTTATGCCGATGGCACGCCGGCAACCGTTGCGCAGATGGCCGAGGACGTGACGGCGTTCATGGTCTGGGCGGCGGAGCCGAAACTGATGGATCGCAAGGAGGCCGGCTTCAAGGCGGTGATCTTCCTGACGATCCTCGCCTCGCTGCTGTATCTGACGAACAAGCGCATCTGGGCGGGCGTGAAGGGCAAGAAGGCCTGATCCCCCACGGATCGGAAAAGGATCGGAAAACCCCGCGCTGGTCGCGGGGTTTTTCTTTTGCGGCGGGGCAGGACGAATTTCCTTCGAAAATTCTGGGCACCGGGGCGTTGCCCCAGGGGCGGGGTGATTTTTCGGAGGAAAATCGCAACCCCGCACCTGCGGCGCTGCGGATGCTTGGCCTTGGGCGCGCAAGCGTGTAATCACGGCGCAAAGTGGATTGGGGAACCGGACATGAACAAGCTTGTCACCATCTATGGCGGTTCGGGGTTCGTCGGGCGGTACATCGCGCGGCGCATGGCCAAGGAGGGCTGGCGTGTGCGTGTGGCCGTGCGCCGCCCGAATGAGGCGCTGTTCGTGAAACCCTATGGCGTGGTGGGCCAGGTGGAACCGGTCGCCTGCAACATCCGCGATGATGCGTCTGTCCGGGCGGCGATGCGGGGCGCGGATGCGGTGGTGAACTGCGTGGGCATCCTGAACAAGGCAGGCAAGAACACCTTTGACGCCGTGCAGGCCGGCGGTGCCGCGCGCATCGCGCGGATTGCGGCGGAAGAGGGCGTGGCGCGGCTGGTGCATCTTTCGGCCATCGGGGCGGATGCGAACAGCGCATCGGAATACCAGCAGACCAAGGCGGCGGGGGAGGCGGCGGTTCTGGCGGCCTTTCCCGGCGCGGTGATCCTGCGCCCGTCGATCATCTTCGGCAACGAGGACGGGTTCTTCAACCGCTTTGCCGCGATGACGCGGTTCGGGCCGGTGCTGCCGGTGGTGGGTGCCGGGACGAAGTTCCAGCCGGTCTATGTGGATGACGTGGCGCAGGCGGCGGTGAAGGGGATCACGGGCGAGGCCGCACCGGGGATCTATGAGCTGGGCGGGCCGGATGTGGCGACGTTCCGTGAATTGATGCAGGAGATGCTGGCCGTGATCCGGCGGCGTCGGATGATCGTGAACGTGCCGTTCTTTCTGGCCGGGATCATGGGCGGTGCGCTGGACCTGTTGCAGGCGGTGACGCTGGGGTTGTTCCAGAACGGCATGATCACGCGGGATCAGGTGCGCAATCTGCGCGCTGACAATGTGGTCGCGCCGGGGGCGAAGGGGCTGTCCGATCTGGGGATCACGCCGACGGCCATGGCGCCGGTTCTGCCGGAATATCTTTGGCGCTATCGCCCGTCGGGGCAGTATGCGGCCATCAAGGAATCGGCCAAGAACCTGCGCAAGGTGTGATCCACGCCTGGCCGGGTGGGTCGCGGGCCGGAAGGGACCGATGGAAAACACGCTGATTGCCGCTGTTCTGGGCCTGATCGAAGGGCTGACGGAATTTATCCCCGTGTCTTCGACCGGGCATCTCTTGCTGGCGGGGCATTTTCTGGGGTTCGACAGCCCGGGGCGCACCTTCGAGGTGGTGATCCAGTTGGGCGCGGTGCTGGCGATCCTGTCGGTCTATGCGGGCAAGCTGTGGCGCGTCGCCTCGACCATGCACAGCGACCCAGCCTCGGCGCGGTTCGTGGCATCGGTCCTGCTGGCCTTCTTTCCGGCGGTGGTGATCGGGGTGCTGGCGCATGACATCATCAAGACGGTGCTGTTCGAGACGCCGGTCCTGATTGCCGTGATGCTGATTCTGGGCGGCTTCGTGCTGCTGGTGATCGACCGGGTGGCGCCGGAGCTGGTGCATGAGGAGGCGATGGCCCTGCCCTTTCGCAAGGCGCTGGCCATCGGGTTCATCCAGTGTCTGGCCATGGTGCCGGGGGTGAGCCGGTCTGGCGCGACGATCGTGGGGGCGCGGATGCTGGGGGTGGGGAAGCGCGCCTCGGCCGAGTTTTCGTTCTTTCTGTCGATGCCGACGATGGCCGGCGCCTTTGCCTATGACCTGTGGAAAAGCCGGGATGTGCTGGATTTTTCCGCGATGGTGGATATCGGCGTGGGCTTTGCGATGGCCTTCGTGGCTGCGGTGCTGGTGGTGCGCTGGACGCTGGATTTCGTCAGCCGGAACGGGTTTGCGATCTTTGGCTGGTGGCGAATCATTGTGGGCGGCACGGCCTTGATCCTGCTTTTGCTGGGTTTCTAGGCATCTTCGGAAACCTTACTGACCTAAATCCGGAAAAATTGGACAGCAATTTTGACCCAATGCCGAGAAAAGCGCGTAATAGGTAAACTATACTGACTTTTATTCCTTCGAGAGGCAAAGTAAGAAGGCGCACCCGAGATTTCCCCGGCAGAGAGGGCGCCTCATGGCAAAGAACCGCATGCTTCAGTTCGTGACCGTGGGCAAGGAGACGCCCGAAAAGCGGCCGGCCAACCTGCGGGCGCAGGATTTTCACGAGATTTACCGGGAATATGCGGCGGAAAAGGCTGCCGAACAGGCGGGTCGGTGCAGCCAGTGCGGCGTGCCCTATTGCCAGTCGCATTGCCCCTTGCACAACAACATCCCCGACTGGCTGCGCCTGACCGCCGAGGGACGGTTGCAGGAAGCCTATGAGATCAGCCAGGCGACCAATACCTTCCCCGAGATCTGCGGGCGCATCTGCCCGCAGGACCGGCTGTGCGAAGGCAATTGCGTGATCGAGCAATCGGGCCACGGCACGGTGACGATCGGATCGGTGGAGAAATACATCACTGATACCGCGTGGGAAAACGGCTGGGTGCAGCCGATCCGGCCGCAGGCGGAGCGGACGGAATCAGTGGGCATCATCGGCGCGGGCCCGGGCGGGCTGGCGGCGGCGGACATGCTGCGGCGCAAGGGCGTGCAGGTGACGGTCTATGACCGCTATGATCGCGCGGGCGGGTTGCTGACCTATGGGATTCCGGGGTTCAAGCTGGAAAAGCCGGTGGTGATGCAGCGCATCGACCAGCTGGAGGAGGCGGGCGTGCAATTCGTGATGAATTGCACCGTGGGCGAGGATATCAGCTTTGACGCCATCCGGGGCCAGCATGACGCGGTGCTGATCGCCACGGGCGTTTACAAGGCGCGCGACATTTCCGCCCCCGGTGTGGGGGCGAAGGGGATCGTGAAGGCGCTGGATTACCTGACGGCGTCGAACCGCAAGAGCTTTGGCGATGATGTGCCGGAGTTCGACAGCGGGGAGCTGAATGCCGAGGGCAAGCGCGTGGTGGTGATCGGCGGTGGTGACACGGCGATGGACTGCGTGCGCACGGCGATCCGGCAGGGCGCGGTGTCGGTGAAGTGCCTCTATCGGCGCGACCGGGCGAACATGCCCGGGTCGCAGCGCGAGGTGCAGAATGCCGAGGAAGAGGGTGTGGATTTCGTCTGGCTGACCGCGCCGAAGGGGTTCACCGGGGGTGAGGCGGTAGAGGGCGTGATGGTGCAGCGGATGCGGCTGGGCGCGCCGGATGCGACGGGGCGGCAATCGCCCGAGATCATCGAGGGCGCGGATTACGTGGAGCCTGCCGATCTGGTGGTGCAGGCGCTGGGGTTCGAGCCGGAGGATGTGCCGACGCTCTGGGGTGTGCCGGACCTGGCGGTGACGCGCTGGGGCACGATCAAGGCGGATTTCCGCACCCATGAGACGAGCCTGCCGGGGGTGTATGCGGCGGGGGATATCGTGCGCGGGGCTTCGCTGGTGGTCTGGGCCATCCGCGACGGGCGCGAGGCGGCGGAGGCGATCCTGGACTATCTGGCGCAGCCGGCGCAGGTCGCGGCGGAATAGGACCGGGACAGTGGCCATGGAAGCGGGCGCAGGTCTGGCAGGCGGGATGGGCGGGGCGGAAGCCCCTGCCCTGCCCCGGCTGGACATCCCGCTTTTGCGCAAGGATCGGCGGCTGTGGGTCTGGTGGCATCGGGGCACGAGCCGCAGGCTGGTGGTGGTGTTCTGTTCCGTGGGCGACGGGCCGGACGATCCGCCCGTGCTGGAATTTGCGCGCAGCGCGACGGCGGGCGGGCGCGATTCGGCGGTGTTCATCGCCGATCCGCAGCGAAGCTGGCTGAATGCACCGCGGCTGATCGAGGAGATCGTCGAGGTGATCGAGGCCGCGCGCGATGAGGTGGGCGCGGAAGAGACGGTGACGCTGGGCTATTCCATGGGCGGCTTTGCGGCCCTGGTGATCGGGGGATTTGTCCCGGTGCGCGCGGCGCTGGCCTTTTCGCCGCAGATGTCGATTGACCCGGCGCTGGTGCCGGATGAAGGGCGCTGGCGGCGGTTCCGGCGACGGATCGGGACGATCCGTGTTCACGCGGCGACCGATCACATGGCGCCGGAGACGGCGCATTTCATCGTGATGGGGCAATCGCGGATGGAAAAGCCGCAGACGCGGCTTTTGCCGCAGGCGGCGAATGTGGCGCTGTATTTCCTGCCACGCACCCAGCATGACACCGCGCCCCGGATCAAGCGGGCGGGGTTGCTGCCTGCGGTGCTGGACCATGCCTTTTCCCGGCGCGGAGCGGCGCTTGGGGCCTTGCTGGCCGAACATCTGAATGCCCGCAGCAAAGGAGTTGCCGCATGATCCGCGCCCTTTTGCCCCTGTTGCCCATCGCCATCGGTCTGGCTTTGCCGGCGATGGCCGGCACCTTCACCGCGCCCGAGGGATGCAGCACCTTCATGACGGTGCAGGCCAAGGGGTGCCGCGTGTCGAACCATTTCAAATGCAGCGCGGATGCGCCGGGCGATCAGTGGCGGACCGACTTTGATCAGGAAGGGCCGTTCTTCACATCGCGGATCGACTATGAGGCGCAGTGGGTGGAGAGCTTCGAGTTGAATCCGCCCGTGCGGCAGACGCTGGATGCGAACCCGTCAGACCCGGCGTCGTTTTCCGAATTGCTGGCGACGGGGAATGACAACTACATCTTCGGCCTGTCCGATGACACGGGCGAGCGCACGCGGGTGCGCGGCAGCGACCGGCTGACCGGGCGGCAGGTGGTGATCGACGGGATCACGCTGCAGGAGACCGAATTCAATTTCACCGAAACCGATCTGTCGGGGAATGTGCTGCGCCGGTCGCGCGGGCGCGAATACATCCATCCCGAATGGCGGCTGTTCTTTTCCGGCCCGTCGCAATGGGATGGCGGCACCGGCACCTATCTGCCGCTGGACGGCAGCCCCGTGCAGTTCATCTTTCCCGGCGAACCCGGTTTCGCCAGCACCCAACCCCTGTTCGACTGCGATGCCGTGATGTCGTCGCTGCCGATCCCGCCCAAGTCGTAAGGAGACCCGAGCCATGACCATTTATGACGACGCCTGGGTGAAGGCCGAGGAAGCCAAGCGGCAGTGGCTGCATGAGAACGGGCTTTACAAGCAGGAGGACGAGCATTCCTCCTGCGGGGTGGGGCTGGTGGTGGCAATCTCCGGCAAGCCGTCGCGCAAGGTGGTGGAGAACGGGATCAACGCGCTGAAGGCGGTGTGGCATCGCGGCGCGGTGGATGCCGATGGCAAGACCGGCGATGGCGCGGGCATCCATGTGCAGATCCCGGTGAAGTTCTTTTACGATGTGGTGCGGCGGACGGGGCATGAACCCGACCCGAACAAGCTGATCGCGGTGGGACAGGTGTTTCTGCCGCGCACGGATTTCGGCGCGCAGGAGCGGTGCCGGACCATCGTGGAGACGGAAGTCCTGCGGATGGGGCATTACATCTATGGCTGGCGGCATGTGCCGGTGAACACGGACGTGCTGGGCGAAAAGGCCAATGCGACACGGCCCGAGATCGAGCAGATCCTGATCCGCTGCGAGAAGGACATTGATCAGGAGCAGTTCGAGCGCGAGTTGTACATCATCCGGCGCCGGATCGAGAAGGCCGCCGTGGCGGCGCAGATCCAGGGGCTGTATCTGTGTTCCCTGTCCTGCCGGAGCATCATCTACAAGGGCATGATGCTGGCCGAGCAGGTGGCGGTGTTCTATCCCGACCTGATGGATGACCGGTTCGAGAGTGCATTCGCCATCTATCACCAGCGCTATTCCACCAACACCTTCCCGCAATGGTGGCTGGCGCAGCCCTTCCGGATGCTGGCCCATAACGGCGAGATCAACACGCTGAAGGGCAACGTCAACTGGATGCGGAGCCATGAGATCCGCATGGCAAGCAACAATTTTGGCGAGGCGGCCGAGGACATCAAGCCGATCATCCCGTCGGGGACCAGCGACAGTGGCGCGCTGGATGCGGTGTTCGAGGTGCTGGTGCGGTCGGGCCGCAGTGCGCCGATGGCCAAGACGATGCTGGTGCCGGAAGCCTGGAGCAAGACCGCGACCGATATGCCGAAGGCCTGGGCGGACATGTATGCCTATTGCAACAGCGTGATGGAGCCGTGGGACGGCCCTGCCGCGCTGGCCATGACGGATGGGCGCTGGGTTTGCGGCGGGCTGGACCGGAACGGGCTGCGGCCGATGCGCTATGTCATCACCGGGGACGGGATGCTGATTGCCGGATCGGAAGCCGGGATGGTGCCGGTGGATGAAACCACGGTGCGCGAGAAGGGCGCGCTGGGGCCGGGGCAGATGATCGCCGTCGATATGGGCGAAGGGCGGCTCTATCACGACGCGGAAATGAAGGACAAGCTGGCCGCGAGCCAGCCCTATGGCGACTGGATCGAAAAGATTGTCGATCTGAACAGCCTGCTGCGCGATGTGCCGGAAAGCGCGCTGTTTTCCGGTGCCGACCTGCGCCGCCGCCAGATCGCCGCCGGCTATACGGTGGAGGAGCTGGAGCAGGTGCTGGCGCCGATGGCCGAGGATGGCAAGGAGATGGTGGCCAGCATGGGGGATGATACCCCTGCGGCGGTGCTGTCAAAGGTCTATCGCCCGCTGAGCCATTTCTTCCGCCAGAATTTCAGCCAGGTGACGAACCCGCCGATCGACTCGCTTCGCGAGGGCCGGGTGATGAGCCTCAAGACGCGGTTCGGGAACCTGAAGAACGTGCTGGATGAGAATTCCAGCCAGACCGAGATTCTGGTTCTGGAAAGCCCGTTCGTGGCGAATGCCGAATTCGACGTGATGGTGAAGCAGTTCGGCGATCAGGTGGCCTTCATCGACTGCACCTTCCCCGTGTCGCCGGGGCTGGACGATCTGCGGCAGGGGCTCGAGCGGATCCGGGCCGAGGCCGAGGATGCCGTGCGGTCGGGCGCGGGGCATCTGGTGCTGACGGACCAGCATCAGGGGCCGGAGCGGGTGCCGATGCCGATGATCCTTGCCACCAGCGCGGTGCATAGCTGGCTGACGCGCAAGGGGCTGCGGACTTTCTGTTCGGTGAATGTGCGGTCGGCGGAATGCATTGATCCGCATTACTTTGCCGTGCTGATCGGCTGCGGTGCGACGACGGTGAACGCCTATCTGGCGCAGGATTCGATTGCGGATCGCATTTCGCGCGGGCTGCTGGAAGGCAGCCTGACCGATGCGATGCGGCGCTATCGGGATGCCATCGACGCCGGGCTTCTGAAGATCATGTCGAAGATGGGGATTTCGGTGATCTCCTCCTATCGCGGCGGGCTGAATTTCGAGGCGGTGGGTCTGAGCCGTGCGATGGTGGCGGAGTATTTCCCCGGCATGCACAGCCGGATTTCGGGGATCGGCCTGACGGGGATCGAACAGAAGCTGGAGGAAGTTCACGCCAAGGGCTGGCTGGGGGGTGCGGATGTGCTGCCCATCGGCGGGTTCTACAAGGCGCGGCGGTCGGGCGAGAAGCACGCCTGGGAAGCGCAGACGATGCATATGCTGCAATCGGCCTGTGACCGGGCGAGCTATGACCTGTGGAAGCAGTATTCCGCGGCGATGCGGGCCAACCCGCCCATTCATCTGCGCGACCTCTTGGACATCAAGACGCTGGGCAAGCCCGTGCCGATTGAAGAGGTGGAGAGCATCACTTCGATCCGCAAGCGGTTTGTCACGCCGGGGATGAGCCTTGGCGCGCTGTCGCCCGAGGCGCACAAGACGCTGAACGTGGCGATGAACCGGATCGGCGCGAAGTCGGACAGTGGCGAGGGTGGCGAGGATCCGGCGCATTTCCTGCCCGAGCCGAATGGGGATAACCCGTCGGCCAAGATCAAGCAGGTGGCGTCCGGCCGCTTTGGCGTGACGGCGGAATACCTGAACGCCTGCGAGGAATTGGAGATCAAGGTGGCGCAGGGCGCGAAACCCGGCGAAGGCGGGCAGTTGCCGGGGATGAAGGTGACGGCGCTCATCGCGCGGTTGCGGCATTCGACGCCGGGTGTGACTCTGATCTCGCCGCCGCCGCACCATGACATCTATTCCATCGAGGATCTGGCGCAGTTGATCTATGACCTGAAGCAGATCAACCCGCGCGCCAAGGTGACGGTGAAGCTGGTGTCTTCGTCGGGCGTGGGGACGATTGCGGCGGGTGTGGCCAAGGCCAAGGCGGATGTGATCCTGATTTCGGGCCATAACGGCGGGACGGGGGCCAGCCCCGCCACGTCGATCAAATATGCGGGCCTGCCCTGGGAGATGGGGCTGACCGAAGCGCATCAGGTGCTGAGCATGAACAACCTGCGCGAGCGGGTGACGCTGCGCACGGATGGCGGGTTGCGGACGGGCCGGGATGTGGTGATGGCGGCGATGCTGGGGGCCGAGGAATACGGCATCGGCACGGCGGCGCTGATCGCCATGGGCTGCATCATGGTGCGCCAGTGCCAGAGCAACACCTGCCCTGTCGGCGTCTGCACGCAGAACGAGGCGCTGCGCGCGAAGTTCACCGGGAATGCCGACAAGGTGGTGAACCTGATCACCTTCTACGCGCAGGAAGTGCGGGAGATTCTGGCGCAGATCGGCGCGCGGTCGATGGACGAGATCATCGGGCGGGCGGACCTGCTGACGCAAGTGTCGCGCGGGTCGGCGGCGCTGGACGATCTGGACCTGAACCCGCTTCTGATCACGGTCGATGGGGCGTCGAAGATCACCTATGACCGGTCGAAGCCGCGCAATGCGGTGCCCGATACGCTGGATGCGGAAATCATCCGTGACGGCGCGCGGTTCTTCGAGGATGGCGAGAAGATGCAACTGTCCTATGCGGTGCGCAACACGCATCGCACCATCGGGACGCGGGCATCGAGCCATATCGTGAAGAAGTTCGGGATGCGCAACAGCCTGCAGCCCGACCATCTGACGGTAAAGCTGACGGGGTCTTGCGGGCAGTCGCTGGGGGCCTTTGGGGTGCGGGGCCTGAAGATCGAGGTGCAGGGCGATGCCAATGACTATGTGGGCAAGGGCCTGTCGGGCGGGATGATCACGGTACGGCCGATGATGTCTTCGCCGTTGCGGGCCGAAGAGAACACGATCATCGGCAATACCGTGCTCTATGGCGCGACGGACGGGTATCTGTTCGCCAGCGGCCGGGCGGGCGAACGCTTCGCGGTGCGCAACTCGGGTGCCAAGGTCGTGGTCGAAGGCTGCGGGTCGAATGGCTGCGAATACATGACCGGCGGCGTGGCGGTGATCCTTGGCCGGATCGGCGCGAATTTCGGCGCAGGGATGACCGGGGGCATGGCCTATGTCCATGATCCCGAAGGCGTGGCCGAGGAGTTCATGAACCTTGAATCGATCCTGACCTGCGGCATCGGGCATCCGCATTGGGAAGCACAGTTGAAGGGGCTGATCGAGACGCATCTGACCGAGACCGGATCGCGCATGGCCGAGCGGATTCTGGCCAATTGGGAGAGCGAGAAACGCAATTTCCTTCAGGTGTGCCCGAAGGAGATGCTGCCGCATCTCGCGCATCCCCTGAGCGACGAACCCGCAAAGATGCCCGCCGAATGAGCCGAAGGCGGCCCCTCCGAATTTCCATGCGAAAATTCAGGGGCCGCCGCGCCTGATTTTTCGCAGGAAAATCGTGGGCGCGGGCGGGCGGGGGTGGTCATGCTTGCCCGCGCACCTTGACCCGGCCACCTTGCGCATGGCTATTGTCCCGCGATGACTGACAGCCCCGAGAAGCCCATCCGAAAGCCGCGAAAGGCTGCCGCACCCTTGGTCCGGCAGCCCCTGAGGCGGCGCATCCTGCGTTGGACCGGGCGGGTGGCAGCAGGGATTGCAGGCCTTTTCGCGCTGCTGATCCTGCTGTTTTCCTTCCTTCCGCCGCCGATCAATTTCTATCAGTTGGGCGAACGGCTGCGGCTTGGCGGGATCGAGAAGGACTGGGTCGCGATGGAGGACATCGCCCCGGTGATGGCGCGGTCGGCCGTGGCGGCGGAGGACGCGAATTTCTGCCTGCATTGGGGGTTCGACATGGCGGCCATCCGCGAGGCGGTGGCGCAGGGATCGAACCGGGGGGCATCGACGATCAGCCAGCAGGTGGTGAAGAACGTGTTCCTGTGGCATGGCCGATCCTGGTTGCGCAAGGCGATGGAAGGGGCGCTGACGCCGGTGGTGGAGACGGTATGGAGCAAGCGGCGCATCCTGGAGGTCTATCTGAACGTGGCCGAATTCGGCGAAGGCGTGTTCGGCGTGCAGGCGGCGGCGCGGCATCATTTCGGGGTGGATGCGCGCGACCTGACCGCGACGCAGGCGGCGCGGCTGGCGGCGGTCCTTCCCGACCCGAAGCGGCGGTCGGCATCCAGGCCTTCGGATTTCGTCCGGTCACGGACGCGGGCGATCATGTCGGGTGCCGAAACGATAGCGGCGGATGGCCGGGCCGGGTGTTTTCAGGAATGAGCCGTTGAATTCCCGCCCCTGACGGGGCAAAGACATCTGACCGTTTCATGACATCACGGGATGCCCGTTTCAGATGATCCGCCTCTATCATTTTCCGCTGTCGCCCTATTGTCGCAAGGTGCGCCTGACGCTGGCCGAGAAGCGGCTTGAGGTGGAGTTGGTGGAAGAGCGCTATTGGGAGCCGTCGCCGGATTTCCTGCGCCGCAATCCGGCGGGCAAAGTGCCGGTGCTGCGCTGGGACAATCGGGTGATGTCGGAAAGCCAGGCGATCTGCGAGTATCTGGAAGAGGCTGTGCCCACCCCGCAACTGATGCCGCGCGACCCGGAGGCGCGGTATGAGGTGCGACGGTTGTGTGCCTGGTTTGACGACAAGTTCCACGAGGAAGTGACGTCGAAGCTGCTCTATGAGCGGGTGAACAAGAAGGTGATGGGTCAGGGCTATCCGGACAGCAAGAACGTCAAGTTCGGGGCGAGCCGGATCAAGTATCACCTGGATTACATGGGTTGGCTCTTGGATCAGCGGCGCTGGCTGGCGGGGGATGTCATGACGTTGGCCGATCTGACGGCGGCGGCGCATCTGTCCTGTCTTGATTATATCTCGGATGTGGATTGGAACCGGTCGGTGGCGGTGAAGGACTGGTATGCGAAGGTGAAGTCGCGCCCCTGTTTCCGCACGCTGCTGGCCGATCAGGTGCCGGGCTTTCCGCCGCCTGCGCATTACGCCGATCTGGATTTCTGACGGCGGGCGGGTACGATTTTCCTGCGAAAAATCGGGTGGGGGCGCTTCGCCCCCCACACCCCCCGAGGGTATTTGGGCCAAGATGAAGCTGCAGGCATTGCGGGACAGGCTGGAGGCGCAGGCGCGGGCCGAAGGGTTTGCGGCCATGGGGATTTGCGCGCCGGATGCCGTGCCCGAGGCGGCGGGGCGGTTGGCGGCCTGGCTGGCCGAAGGGCGGCACGGGCAGATGGGATGGATGGCCGAGCGGGTGGCGTGGCGCGGGCGGGCGGCGGCGCTGTGGCCCGAGGCGCGGTCGGTGATCATGCTGGCGGAATGCTATACGCCCGAGAGTGACCCGCTGGCGGTGCTGGAGGCGCGGGACCGGGGGGCGGTGAGTGTTTATGCGCAGGGCCGCGATTACCATGATCTGGTGAAGCGGCGGTTGAAGCGTTTGGGGCGCTGGTTGCTGGATCAGGCCGAGCCGGGGGCTGGGATCAAGGTCTTTGTCGATACGGCGCCGGTGATGGAGAAGCCGCTGGCGCAGGCGGCGGGGCTGGGTTGGCAGGGCAAGCATACCAACCTGTTGTCGCGGGCGTTGGGAAACTGGTTCTTTCTGGGGGCGATCTTCACCACGGTCGAGTTGCCCAGGGATGCGGCGGAGGTGAGCCATTGCGGAAGCTGCACCGCCTGTCTGGATATCTGCCCGACGGGGGCCTTTCCCGCGCCCTATCAGCTGGATGCGCGGCGGTGCATTTCCTATCTGACGATTGAGCATCGCGGGCCGGTGGAGGAGGGGCTTCGCGGGCTGATGGGCAATCGCATCTATGGTTGCGATGACTGTCTGGCGGTCTGCCCCTGGAACAAGTTTGCGCAGGCGGCGACGGAGGTCGGCTATCAGCCGCGCGTGGGTGCGCCGGAACTGGCGGACCTGGCGGCGCTGGACGATGCGGCGTTCCGGGCGCGGTTCGCGGGCAGCCCGATCAAGCGGATCGGGCGGGACCGTTTCGTGCGCAATGTGCTTTATGCGATCGGGAATTCGGGGATGCCCGCCTTGCGGGAGGCGGCGGCGGCCTTGCGGGATGATGCCGATGCGGCGGTGGCGGATGCGGCGCGTTGGGCGGTAGATCGCCTGTCGTGACATGGGTCGCTGCGATGCAGGCTTTGGGGATCGGGAGATTCGGTGCTACTTTGGCTGTCCGATCTGTCATGGAGGATGGCATGACCAAGCATGTAGCCGACAAACGCAGCCCTTCGACCGGGGCCCGTGTGAAGCAGTTCCTGCGGCTGGCCCGCACACCGCGCGAGACGTGGCATCGCCCCCGGGGCGAGGCGGGGACGCAGCGATTGGTGCAGTTTCTGCGGATCGCGCGGGGGCGGACCGCCTGATGCGGCCGTCTAGCGCGGTGGGCGGAGCCTGTCGCGCAGGGCGAGGAGATCGTCGCGCAGGGCGATGGCCTGATCCGCAGTGAGGCCGGTGCTGTCGAGGAAGCAGAGTGGCACCGGCGCGGCGCGGGCCTGAACTGCGCGGCCGGCTTCGGTGAGGCGCAGGCGGACCTGGCGTTCATCGTCTGCATCGCGATGGCGGGTGATCCATCCGCCTTGTTCCAGGCGTTTCAGGAGCGGGGTGAGGGTGTTGCTTTCCAGAAGCAGCGTCGCGCCAAGCTGTCCGACCGTCTGGCCATCCTGATCCCAGAGCGCGGCAAGAGCGAGGTATTGCGGATAGGTGAGGCCGAGCGGATCGAGCAGGGGTTTGTAGGCGGCCTGCATCGCATGGCCTGCGGAGTAGAGCGCGAAGCACAGCATCTGTGGCGGGGGAAGCGTTGGGTTTTCGCTCATGGGTCAAAGTTATATCGCGCGCGATGGACCGGCAAGGGTTGACCCGAGGCAATCTGGCAAGGTAGATATATCGCGCGCGATTTAATCGCTGGCGATTTATATGGAGGCATGAGATGACGGTGGACCCGAAGTACTGGACAGAGGCTCAGGCCACTGGCGGCGGGCGCAATGGCGTGGCGAAACTGGTGGATGGCAAGCTGACCGTGACCATGACCAGCCCCAAGGAATTGGGCGGGTCGGGCGCGGGGCATAACCCGGAAGAGCTGTTCGCGGTGGGATATGCGGCCTGTTACCTGGGCGCGATGCGCTTTGCCGCGAACAGCGAGAAGCTGGGGACGGTGCCGGACACTGCCACGGTGAACGCGCATGTGGGCATCGGGCCCCGGTCGGATGGCGGGTTCGGGTTGCAGGTGAAGCTGGTGGTGACGATGCCGGGGGTGGAGCGTGCGGTGGCGGAAAAGATCGCCGAGCGCGGACATTTCATCTGCCCCTATTCCAACGCCACCAAGGGCAACATCACCGTGGAAACGGTGATCGCCTGATCGGACGGTTGAGACGGCACCCCGCAGCCGCATCTTGCGGCCTTGCGGGGTGCCACCTTAGGCTGTTCCCTGACAGCAATCAGGGGCGCGCCATGACCAATCCGCATTGGATTTACACCCAGACGATCAAGACCTTTGCCGCAGGGGCCGAACCGGGGTTCGAGGATCCGGGCGAATTGGCGGCGACCTGGGGCAAGGTCTGGGGGATCGACAATGACGTGGGGCGTATCCGCGAAATCCTGATGCATCGGCCGGGGCCGGAGATGGGGGTGGTGGACCCTGCGAAGCGGCTGCCGGAGATCGGGTCGTTCGGCGACCCTGCGGTGGGGTGGTATTACCAGTCGGACACGCCGCCCGACATTCCGCTGATGCAGGCGCAGCACGCGGCCTTCGTCGCCGCGCTGGAGGCGGAGGGGGTGGTTGTCCATCATGTAGATGGCGAGGCCGGGAACCGGTTGAAACAGGTCTATACCCGCGATCCGCTGATCATGGTGAAGGGAGGCGCGATCATCTGCCGGATGGGCGCGCGCATCCGGCGGGGCGAGGAATTGGCGATCACCCGCACGCTGGGGCGGCTGGGCATTCCGATCCTGCGCACGATCAACGGCACGGGGGTGATGGAGGGCGGCAGTTTCGCCTGGCTGAACCCCACGACCTGCGCCATCGGCGTGGGGGTGCGGGTGAACCGCGATGGTGCAGAGCAGGTGCGCGAGGTGCTGGCGCGGCAGGGGGTGGAGCTGCTGATCGTCGATCTGGTGGGCTATGACATTCATCTGGATGTGAGTTTCCTGATGATCGACCGTGATCTGGCGATCCTGAACCCGATGGGTTTGCCGTTTTCATTCCTGGAGGAATTGAAGGCGCGGGGGATCCGGTGGATCGAGACGGACCCGGCGGATGACGGGTGGATCGTCAATTCCCTGGCGATTGCGCCAGGCCAGGTTCTGATGCCCGAGGGGGCGACAAACCGGACGCTGGACCGGCTGGCAGCGGCGGGGGTGACGTGGGTCACGATCCCCTATGCCGAGGTTCAGAAGAATGGCGGAGGGCTGCATTGTTCGACGACGCCGCTGATCCGGGATGCGGTGTGAACCGAATCGTAAGGCTTAGAGGGCAAGCTGGGCGCATGGGTTTTGGTTGTATGCGCCATGCGGAATTGCGGGAAAGGGATTGCCGGTCGGATTCGCCGTGCTGTTGCGCGTGTGATCGGTCACAGGGGATTGTTGGGTTTGGCGGTCGCCGGGGCTGGCCGGGCTGATCGGGCGGCGATCCGGGTGACGCTGAACTTGCGGCACGGGCAGGCGATGGATGGCGGGGCGCTGGTGGCGCTAGCGCAGCGGTTGCGGCGCGCGATGCGCCTGTCGCCACGGGCGCAATTGCCGATGCTGGTGATCCGCTGCACGGCATCAGACGGGAATGCGGCAGAGGCGAGGATGGCCAAGGGACACCGCTATGATGCCCAGGGGCGGCACCGCGCTGGGGCAGACGTTGTGCCAGCGGGTAGGATCGCGATTGCATCGGGCGCCGGGACGCCCCCCTCGACCGATGCAGGCAGGCGCGGGATTGCGGCGAAGCTCGCCCGGTTATGTGGCCTGATCCCTGTGATGCGGAAACAGAAAAGGCGAAGGCGGCTGTCGTCACCTTCGCCCTGGTCTGCTTCGCTGTCAGCCTATGGCTGAACGTGTCGCGCGGGGCGCGTCCACGTTCAGGCGCGGACCAGCTTTTCGTATTCGGTCGAGATGCGCTTGGTCAGGTCGCCCACTTCGAAGTTGTAGTCACCGATCTGGCCCACGGGTGTAACCTCGGCCGCCGTGCCGGTGAGGAAGCATTGTTCGAACCCTTCCAGATCGGCGGCTTCGATGCGGCGTTCGTGGACCTTGATCTGCATGTCGCGCAGCATGCCGATCACGGTCTGGCGGGTGATGCCGTTCAGGATCGCGTCGGGGATGGGGGTGTGCACTTCGCCATCCTTGACGAAGAAGATGTTGGCACCCGTCGCCTCGGCCACATAGCCGCGATAGTCGAACATCATGGCGTCGGAGCAACCCTTTGCCTCGGCCGCGTGTTTGGACATGGTGCAGATCATGTACAAACCTGCGGCCTTGGCGGCGTGGGGGATGGTTTCGGGCGAGGGGCGTTTCCATTTGGCGATATCGAGCTTTGCGCCCTTCATCTTGGCGTCGCCGTAATAGTTGCCCCAGGACCAGCAGGCCACGGCAAGGCGGATCGGGTTGCGTTTTGACGCGACACCCATGTCTTCGCCTGCCCCGCGCCAGGCGATGGCGCGGACATAGGCATCGGTCAGGTTGTTGGCCTTGAGCACCGCCTCTTTGGCGGCGTTGATTTCCTCCACCGAATAGGGAAGCGGCATGTCGAGCAGTTCGCCCGACATGCGCAGGCGTTCGGAATGTTCGGTGGATTTGAAGATCTTGCCGTTATAGCAGCGTTCGCCTTCGAACACCGCACTGGCGTAATGCAGGGCATGGGTCAGGATGTGGACATTGGCCCCGCGCCAATCCACCAGTTTGCCATCCATCCAGATGAACCCGTCGCGATCGTCGTAACCAGCCATGTCCCACTCCCAAGGGCAGAATTTGCGAATGTTGCGCCGCTTAGGTCCGTATCGGACATAAAGTTGCGTCAAACCGGGGCCGGAGCTAGCATTCGGTTCTTGGAAAGTCAACAAGGCTGACGTAAATTCGGGGTGACGCGGGAGGGGTGAGCATGGCCGAGGGCACGACAGGCGGGGAAAGCCTGCTGTTTCTGACCGATGAGCAGTTGCGCAAGGGGATCGAGGCGATGTTCTTCGCCTATCGCGGCTTCACCGCCGACCCCGACCGGATTCTGGAGGGGATGGATTACGGACGGGCGCATCACCGGGCGATCCATTTCATCCACCGCTCGCCCGGGACCACGGTTTCCAACCTGCTGGGGATTCTGGGGGTGACGAAGCAGAGCCTGAACCGCGTCTTGCGCACGCTGATCGACGACGGGCTGGTGGAGGCGCGGGTGGGCAAGGCCGACAAGCGCGAGCGCAACCTGCACCTGACGGCGAAGGGACAGGAGTTGGAACGGCAATTGTCGGATGCCCAGCGCGCGCGGATGCGGGCGGCCTATCGGGCGGCGGGGCCTGCGGCGGTGCAGGGATTTCGCACGGTGCTGGAGGCGATGATGGACCCGGAGATGCGGCGGCAGTATCAATCCCTGCGTGAGGGAGAGAAATGAGCGAACCGCAGCCACATCTTCTGGTCGTCGATGACGACGAACGCATCCGGGGGCTTTTGCAGAAGTTCCTGATGCGGAACGGGTATCTGGTCACGGTCGCGCGCGATGCCGCGCAGGCGCGGCGGCTGCTGGCAGGGCTGGAATTCGACATGATCGTGCTGGACGTGATGATGCCGGGCGATGACGGCATCACGCTGACGCGCGAATTGCGGGGGCGGATGGCGGTGCCGATCCTGCTGTTGACCGCGAAGGGCGAGACGGCGAACCGGATCGAGGGGCTGGAGGCCGGGGCGGACGACTATCTGGTGAAGCCCTTCGAGCCGAAGGAGTTGCTTTTGCGGATCAACGCCATCCTGCGGCGCGTGCCGCAGGTGCAGGTGGCCCCCCCTGCCCCCAAGGTGCTGCATCTGGGTGCTGTGCGCTATGACATGGACCGGGGCGAGTTGTGGCGGGGGGGCGATCTGGTGCGGCTGACGGCGACGGAGGCGGCGCTGATGCGGATGTTCGCGGCCCAGCCCGGGCAGGCGATCAGCCGCGAGAAGCTGGCCGGGGATCTGGGGCGTGATGAGGGCGGGGCGCAGGAGCGGGCGGTGGACGTGCAGATCACCCGATTGCGGCGCAAGATCGAGGATGATCCGAAGGTGCCGCGCTACCTTCAGACGGTGCGGGGCGAAGGCTATCTGCTGCAGCCGGATTGAGGGCGAAATTTCTGTCGCAAAGGCGCGCGGGGCTGGTAGGAATGCGGCTGTGTGATGTCCTTAGGAGGTTGACATGTTTCACAAGCGGATCGCGTTGGCATCGCTGCTGGCGTCGTGTGTTGCGGGGGCGGCTTGGGCGCAGAGCCTGGAGCCCTGGGGGGCGGCGGATTACTGGGATGTGATGATTGATCCCACCTTGGGCAATGGCTGCCTGATCCAGAGCGCCTTCGAGGATGGGTCGGTGGTTCGGATCGGGTTGGATGCGACCAACAACACCGGCTATGTCACGGCCTTCAACGAGGCTTGGGGCGATATCGAAGAGGGCAAGCTCTACCCCATCAGCTTTGACCTGGACGGCCAGAGCTTCGAGGGCGAAGCGCGGGGCATGTATCTGGAGGGCGTGCCGGGGGCGGATGTCATGTTCGACAACGTGGATTTCTTCATGTCCATCGCCGAGCGTCAGACCATGACGATGTATCACGACGGCGCAGAGGTGCTGTCCATCGACCTGACGGGGACGATGGCGGGGCTGGCGGCCGTTCTGGAGTGCCAGGAAGAGCAGGGCTGAGGCAAAGCCGGGGGGACCGCCATCCCCCCCTCCCCCTTTTCGCTTGGCTGCGGCGGATGTGCATGATGGTATCGGTGTCGCATCGTTCGAGGACGTGGCGGCGGCGTGGTTGTTTTGTCCTGCCATTTGCGAAAGATGGCGAGCCCCGGGGCCCTGCCCGCGCCGATTGGTTCCTGAACCCATGGCGGAGCATCGGCAGCCCGGGGTGTTTCTGCCAAGATGAAGGGGGGTGTCGTGGCATTGATCGTTTATGCGCATGCGGATTGCAGGCGGCATGTCACCCCGCCCGGGCACCCGGAGCGGGTGGAGCGTCTGGCGGCGGTGGAGCGGGGGTTGGCGGGGCTGGATGTCCTGCGGCGGGAGGCGCCTATGGCGGCGGATGCCGAGGTGCTGCGCTGCCATCCGGCAGCCTATCTGGCGAAGGTGCGGCGGGCAGTGCCGGAGGCGGGTTTCGTGGCGCTGGACGGGGATACGATCCTGTCGCCGGGGTCGCTGGACGCGGCCTTGCGCGCGGTGGGGGGCATTTGCGCGGCGGTGGATGCGGTGATGGCGGGGGAGGCGCGGGCGGCCTTTGTCGCCGCGCGCCCACCGGGGCATCATGCAGAGACGGCGACGGCGATGGGGTTTTGCCTGTTTGGCACCGTGGCGATTGCGGCGAAGCGGTTGCTGGACCATCACGGATTGGCGCGCGTGGCGGTGGTGGATTTCGACGTTCATCACGGCAATGGCACGCAGGATCTTTTGTGGGAGGAGGCGCGGGTGATGTTCGCCTCCAGCCACGAGATGCCGCTGTATCCCGGCACGGGCCGCCCGGATGAGCGGGGGGCGCATGGGCAGATCGTGAATGTGGCCTTGCGCGCGGGTTCCGGCGGGGCGGCGATGCGGGCGGCTTATGAGGGGACAATCCTGCCGGCGCTGGAGGATTTCGCGCCGGAATTTGTGCTGATTTCGGCAGGGTTCGATGCCCATGCCGCCGATCCCTTGGCCAATCTGGAATGGGACGAGTCCGATTATGCATGGCTGACCGGGCGGCTGTGCGATGTGGCGGCGCGGCATGCGGGGGGGAGGGTCGTCTCGACACTGGAAGGCGGATATGATCTGGAAGCGTTGGCGGCCTCGGTCGCGGCGCATGTGGGCGTGTTGGAGGAGCGGAGCAGATGACCGGAAAAGCCGTGTCCGAGATGAGTTTCGAGGAGGCGATGGCGGCGCTGGAGCAGGTGGTGAACCAGCTTGAGCGGGGCGAGGTGGCGCTGGAGGAAAGCATCGCCCTCTATGAGAAGGGCGCGGCCTTGAAGGCGCATTGCGCGGCCAAGCTGAAGGCGGCGGAGGAGAAGGTGGAACTGATCCGCGCGCAGGAGGGCCGCGCTGTCGGCACGACCCCGGCGGAGGGGATGTGAGCTTTACGGACGTTCTGACGCGGGACGCGGCGGCGATCGAGGCGCGGCTGATGGCGGCGCTGGAGGATAGGGCCGAGGTGCCGGTGGTGCAGGCAATGCGCTATGCGCTGCAGGGCGGCAAGCGGCTGCGCGGGTTTCTGGTGCTGGAAGGCGCGCGGATGCATGGGATGACGGATGCGCAGGCGATTTCAGCGGCGGCGGCGGTCGAGGCGCTGCATGCCTATTCTTTGGTGCATGACGACCTGCCCTGCATGGATGACGATGACCTGCGGCGCGGTCAGCCCACGGTGCATGTGAAATGGGATGAGGCAACGGCGGTGCTCGCGGGCGATGCCTTGCAGACGCTGGCCTTTGAATTGCTGGCCGATCCGGCGCTGGGGTCTGGGGATACCCGGATCGCGCTGGTGGCCGGGTTGGCGCGGGCGAGCGGGGCCGAGGGGATGGTTCTGGGACAGGCGCTGGACATTGCAGCCGAGACGGCGGTGACGCCCCTGACGCTGGCGGACATCACGGCCTTGCAGGCGGGCAAGACCGGGGCGCTGATCCGCTGGTCTGCGGAAGCCGGGGCGGTGATCGCGGGGGCGGACCCTGCGCCCTTGCGCGCATATGCGGAGGCTCTCGGGCTGGCCTTTCAGATCTGGGATGATGTGCTGGATGTGGAGGGCGATGTGGCCAAGACCGGAAAGCGGCTGCACAAGGATGCGGATGCAGGCAAGGCCACCTTCGTTTCGCTGCTGGGACTGGACGCGGCAAAAGCGCGCGCGGGGGCTTTGATTGACGAGGCGGAGGGTCATCTTTCGGCCTATGGCGTGCGGGCGGTAAACTTGATTGCCTGCGCGCGCTTCGTTATCAGCCGCGAAAGTTGATGCGGCCCTTGGCCCGCTGGAGGGCAGAATGACCGACCGACCCAAGACACCGCTGCTGGACCGTGTGACCTTTCCATCCGACCTGAAGGGGCTGTCTGACCGCGAGTTGCGGCAGGTGGCCGATGAGGTGCGGGCCGAGACGATTTCTGCGGTGTCGGTGACGGGGGGGCATCTGGGCGCGGGTTTGGGCGTGGTGGAACTGACCGTGGCGATTCACGCCGTGTTCGACACGCCGCGCGACAAGCTGATCTGGGATGTCGGGCATCAGTGTTACCCGCACAAGATTTTGACCGGGCGGCGCGACCGCATCCGCACCTTGCGGACCGAGGGCGGCTTGTCCGGGTTCACCAAGCGGAGCGAGTCGCCCTATGACCCGTTCGGGGCGGCGCATTCTTCGACATCCATCAGCGCGGCGCTGGGGTTTGCGGCGGCGCGCGATCTGGGCGGCGATCCGGGCGATGCGATTGCGGTGATCGGCGACGGCAGCATGAGCGCGGGCATGGCCTTCGAGGCGATGAACAATGCCGGGCATCTGAAGAAGCGGCTGTTTGTCATTTTGAACGACAATGAGATGAGCATTGCGCCGCCGGTGGGGGCGCTGTCCTCCTATCTGTCGCGGCTGTATGCCGAGGCGCCGTTTCAGGATCTGAAGGCGGCGGCGAAGGGCGCGATGAGCCTGTTGCCGGAGCCGTTCCAGGAAGGGGCGCGGCGGGCCAAGGAAATGCTGAAGGGCATAGCCGTGGGCGGGACGCTGTTCGAGGAATTGGGGTTTTCCTATCTGGGCCCCATCGACGGGCATGATCTGGACCAGTTGCTGGCGGTGCTGCGCACGGTGAAGGCGCGGGCGACGGGGCCGATGCTGATTCATGTGCTGACGAAGAAGGGCAAGGGCTATGCCCCCGCCGAGGCAGCGCGGGACCGGGGCCATGCGACGGGCAAGTTCGATGTGCTGACCGGGGTGCAGGCGAAGGCGGTGTCGAATGCGCCGAGCTATACCAAGGTGTTCGCGCAAAGCCTGATTGCCGAGGCGGAGCGGGATGACAAGATCGTGGCGGTCACGGCCGCCATGCCGGATGGGACGGGGTTGAACCTGTTCGCCGAACGATTCCCGCGCCGGTGCTTTGATGTAGGGATCGCCGAGCAGCATGCCGTGACGTTCAGCGCGGGGCTTGCGGCAGGGGGGATGAAGCCGTTCTGCGCGCTGTATTCCACGTTCTTGCAGCGTGGTTACGATCAGGTGGTGCATGACGTGGCGATCCAGCGGTTGCCGGTGCGCTTTGCCATCGACAGGGCGGGGCTGGTGGGGGCGGATGGGGCGACCCATGCGGGCAGTTTCGATGTGGCCTTCCTTGCCAACCTTCCCGGCATCGTTGTGATGGCGGCGGCGGATGAGGCGGAACTGGTGCATATGGTGGCCACCGCCGTGGCGCATGACGAGGGGCCGATTGCGTTCCGCTTTCCGCGCGGCGAAGGCGTGGGGTGTGAGATGCCCGCGCGCGGGGTGCCGCTGGAGATTGGCAGGGGGAGGATCATCCGCGAAGGCGCGCGGGTGGCGATCCTGTCCTTCGGCACACGGTTGGCAGAAGTTTTGAAGGCCGCCGAGGCGCTGGCCCAGCGCGGGATGGCACCTACGGTGATGGATGCGCGGTTCGCCAAGCCGCTGGACCGTGATCTGATCCTGAACGCGGCGCGGCACCATGAGGCGCTGATCACGGTGGAAGAAGGCGCAATTGGCGGTTTCGGCAGCCATGTGGCGCAACTGCTGGCCGAGGAAGGCGTGTTCGACCGGGGGCTGAAGTATCGCAGCATGGTGCTGCCCGATGTGTTCATCGACCAGGCGAGCCCGGAGCGGATGTATCAGGTGGCCGGCATGGATGCCGCACAGATCGAGGCGAAGGTTCTGGATACGCTGGGCGTGGCGGTGGTGGGCAAGCGGGCCTGACGGGCCGTCGGGCGCGGTCTGCCGCGCCCTGCCCTTCTAGGCGCGATCTGACAGGCGCCGTTCAATTGCATCCAGCCGAGCCATGAGTTCCGCATGCTTGTCGCGTTCAGCCTCGGCCTGTTCGACGGAGGCGGCTTCCTGCATGGAGTTCACGATCAGACCGACCAGAAGGTTCATCACGGCGAAGGTGGTGGCAAGGATGAAGGGCACGAAGAAGGCCCAGGCGTAGGGATAAACCTCCATCACTGGGCGGACGATGCCCATGGACCAGCTTTCCAGCGTCATGATCTGGAACAGGGAATAGGCCGAAAGGCCAAGGTCGCCGAACCAATCGGGGAAGCTGGCGGCGAAGAGTTTCGTCGCCATGACCGCGCTGATGTAATAGATCAGCGCAATCAGCAGGGCGACGGACCCCATCCCCGGCAGGGCGCGCAGGAACCCTTCGACCACGCGGCGCAGACTGGGCGCGATGGAGACGACGCGCAGGACGCGGAGCACGCGCAGGGCCCGCAGCACGGACAGGCCACCGGTGGCGGGCAGGAGGGCGACGCCGACGACGGCAAGGTCGAACAGGTTCCAGCCCGAGCGGAAGAAGCGCCCGCCATAAGCGAAGAGCTTGAGCCCAAGTTCGATGATGAAGATGGCAAGGCAGAGCCTGTCGAGGAACAGGATCGCGCCGCCCGCCGTGGTCATGGCCGATCTGGAAGTTTCAAGGCCAAGGATGATGGCGTTGAAGATGATCACCGCAAGGATGAAGCGGGTGACGATGGGCCTGTCAAGAAAGGCTGCGACGGCTGCCTGCACGAATACTCTCCCTCACCTGCGCGCCCTTGACCGGGTGCGTTCCTGTGGCGCGGATATGGGGAAGGCGCGGGCGCATGTCCAGCCCGGAAAGCGGCGGAAGTCGAGGCGCTATCCTTCGCCCGCGGCAAGCAGGGCGGCGAGGCCGTCGCGGTAGGTGGGATAGCGCAAGGTGACGCCGAGATCGCCCTTGATCCGGTCGTTCCGGACGCGTTTGCTTTCGGCATAGAAGCTGCGGGCCATCGGGGTGAGATCGGCCTGATCATAGGGGATCGCGGGGGGAAGGGGCAGGCCGAGGAGTTCGGCAGCATGGGCGATGACGTCTTCGGGCGGGGCGGGATCATCGTCGCAGAGGTTGTAGACGGCGCCGGGATGGGGGTGGCGCATCGAAGCGGCAAGGGTCTGGGCGATGTCATCGACATGGATCCGGCTGAACACCTGACCCGGCTTGATGATGCGGCGGGCGGTGCCGTCGCGGACCTTTTCGAACGGGCCGCGACCGGGGCCGTAGATGCCGGCCAGGCGGAAGATGTGGAGCGGCAGGCCAAGCGCGCCCCAGGCCTGTTCGGCGGCGACGCGGGCCTGCCCGCGCGGGGTGGCGGGGGTGAGGGGGGTGTCCTCATCGACCCAACCTCCGTCATGGTCGCCATAGACAGCGGTGGTGGAGAGATAACCCACCCATTCGGGCCGGGCGGCGCGCAGTTCATTGGCGTGGTCGCGCAGGATGGGGTCTCCGCTGGCATCGGGGGCGACCGAGGTGAGGATATGGGTCGCGCGGGCAAGGGCCGGGGCGAGCGGGCCGGGCAGGAGCAGAGGTTCGATGCCCTGATCCGTGAAGGCGCGGGCGCGGTCTGGGCTGCGGGTGGTGCCGATCACCGCCCAGCCTTGCGGGAGGAGGAGACGGGCGAGCGCCTGCGCGGAATAGCCGTGGCCGATGGAGAGAAGCGTTTTCATGGCGCGACTATTTCGTGGCGGCGGCGGCGGCGCAAGCTGTTGCAAAGGCTTCACTTGCGCAACGCCCCCCGTTTCGGATTAGATGCGTGATCAAATTACGAGCACTGAAAGAACAAGAACAACGATATGAATGACGAGTCCCATCTGATCCTGACCCCTGACGCTGTGGAGCCTGAGGCCTTTCTGGATGCCGTTGCCGCCGTGGACCGGCTGGAAGAGCTGTATTTCGCGGCCACGGCCTTTCTGTCGCAGCATTTCACGAAGGCGGTGACGGGGCACAAGCCTGCGTCGCGCATCCGGGCCTTTTATCCCGAAATCCGGCTGACCACGACCAGCCATGTGAAGACCGACTCACGCCTGTCCTTTGGCCATGTGGCGGAGCCTGGCACCTATTCGACCACGGTCACGCGGCCGGACCTGTTTCGCAACTACCTGATCCAGCAGATCGAGCTTCTGGTGCGCCATCACGGGCAGCCGGTGCTGATCGGCCCGTCGGAAACGCCGATCCCGGTGCATTTCGCGGTGGCGGGGAATCCGAAGGTTTCCGTCCCGCAGGAAGGCGTGCTGGAGTTTTCGCTGCGCGACGTGTTCGACGTGCCGGACCTTGCCACCACGAATGATGACATCGTGAACGGCACGCGGCAGGTACATGCGGATGGATCGCGCCCCCTGGCGCCGTTCACGGCGCAAAGGGTGGATTATTCGCTGGCGCGGCTGGTGCATTACACCGCCACCGATGCAGGCCATTTCCAGAACCATGTGCTGTTCACCAACTATCAGTTCTATGTCGATGAGTTCGAGGCCTATGCGCGGGCGGTGCTGGCGGATCCGACCTCGGGCTACACGGCCTTTGTCGCCCCCGGCAATCAGGTGATCGAGACGCCGGATGGGGTGCTGAACCAGCCCGCGAAGATGCCGCAGATGCCGACCTATCACCTGAAACGGGCGGATGGGCAGGGGATCACGCTGGTGAACATCGGGGTGGGGCCATCGAACGCCAAGACCGCGACCGACCATATCGCCGTGCTTCGCCCGCATGCCTGGCTGATGGTGGGCCATTGCGCGGGGCTGCGGAATTCGCAGAGCCTTGGCGATTTCGTGCTGGCGCATGGCTATCTGCGCGAGGATCACGTGCTGGATGACGACCTGCCGATCTGGGTGCCGATCCCGGCGCTGGCCGAGATCCAGATCGCGCTGGAAGATGCGGTGGAGGAAGTGACCCAGCTGGAAGGCTATGAGCTGAAGCGGATCATGCGGACCGGCACGGTGGCCACCATCGACAACCGCAACTGGGAATTGCGGGATCAATCTGGGCCGGTGCAGCGCCTGTCGCAATCGCGGGCCATCGCACTGGACATGGAAAGCGCGACCATTGCGGCGAACGGATTCCGGTTCCGGGTGCCCTATGGCACGCTGCTCTGCGTGTCGGACAAGCCGCTGCATGGCGAGTTGAAGCTGCCGGGGATGGCATCGGAATTCTACAAGACGCAAGTTGCGCGGCATCTGCAGATCGGGGTGCGGGCGATGGAGCGGCTGCGCGCCATGCCGATCGAACGGATTCACAGCCGCAAGCTGCGGTCTTTCGACGAAACGGCGTTTCTCTGACCAACACGGCATGTTTCCGCCATTTCCCCCCGCGTAATGCGGCGGGAACGGGCAGAATGCGCTTGATTTGTTCGGTAAAACAGATTTTAGCGACGCAAGTCACTTCAAGGACAGGGACAGCCCCGCCTGAATGCGGGACCAGTAAACGAAGGAACATCACATGACCAAACCGATGACCAAGACCCAGCTTGTAGCCGCGCTTGCCGACCAGATGGGTGCGGACAAGAAAACCGCGGGCGCCGCTCTGGACGCAATCGCAGCCGTGGTGGCGCGCGAAGTGGCAGCCGGTGGTGCCGTGACGCTGCCGGGTCTGGGCAAGGTCGTCTGCCGTGCGCGCCCTGAGCGTCAGGTGCGCAACCCGGCCACCGGTGAGACGGTGACGAAGCCTGCCGACAAGCAGGTCAAGTTCTCGATCGCCAAGGCGCTGAAGGACAGCGTCAACGCCTGAGCCTGCACAGGATGGCAAAGGCAATGGGCCGCCCCGAAACGGGCGGCCTTTCGTTTGGGGAAATTGCGATGGACCTGCGCGCCCTGGGAATGGGCCTGATCTTCAGCCTGATGTGGTCGTCGGCCTTTGCCACGGCGCGGATCATCGTGGCCGATGCGCCGCCCTTGGCGGCGCTGGCCCTGCGATTTGCGATTTCGGGGGCGCTGGCGGTGGGGATCGCCCGGGCGATGGGCGCGCGATTCCGGCTGGAGCCTGCGCAATGGCGGTCTGTCGTGGTCTTTGGCCTGATGCAAAACGCGGCCTATCTGGGGCTGAACTTCGTGGCGCTGCAATGGGTGGATGCGTCGCTGGCCGTGATCATCGCGGCGTCGATGCCGCTCATGGTGGCGGGCTTGTCCTGGGCGCTGCGGGGGGAGCGGCTGCCACCTTTGGGTTTGGCCGGGCTGGCCGCCGGGTTTGCGGGCGTGGCGCTGATCATGGGCACGCGGTTGACGGGTGGGGCGGACCCTGCTGGCGTTGCGCTGTGCATTCTGGGCGCGCTGGCGCTGGCCGTGGCCACGATGACGCTGCGGTCAGCCTCAGGCGGTGAGGGGGGGTTGGCCGGGCTGTTGATGGTGGTGGGGTTGCAGATGCTGGCCGGGGCGGCGGCGCTGGCGGTTCTGTCAGGCTGGCTGGAGACGCTTGTGGTGAACCCGACGCCCGAACTGGCGCTGGCCTTCGTTTATCAACTGTTCATTCCCGGGCTTGCGGCCACGCTGATCTGGTTCGCGCTGGTGCGGCGGATCGGGGCGACGCGGGCGGCGACGTTTCATTTCCTGAACCCGTTCTTCGGCACGCTGATCGCTGCGCTGCTGCTGGGCGAGGGTCTGGGCGTGCTGGACGGGATCGGGGTGGCGGTGGTGGCGAGCGGGATTCTGGCGGTGCAGATCAGCCGCCGCCCGGTTTAGCCGATACGCCCACGCTGCCCGCCCGTCTGCCCACGATCAAGCAGCAGGTGATCCAGGATCACGCAGGCCATCATCGCCTCGCCCACCGGAACGGCGCGGATGCCGACGCAGGGGTCGTGGCGGCCCTTGGTGATCAGGTCGATCTCTTCGCCTGCCGCGTTGATCGTGCGGCGCGGGGTGAGGATCGACGAGGTGGGTTTCACCGCGAAGCGGCAGATCACCGGCTGGCCTGTGGAAATGCCGCCAAGGATGCCACCCGCATGGTTGGACAGGAACTCCGGCCCATCCGGACCCATGCGGATCTCATCGGCGTTGTCCACCCCGGTCAGGGCGGCGGCGGCCATGCCGTCGCCGATTTCCACGCCCTTCACCGCGTTGATCGACATCATCGCTGCGGCAAGGTCGCTGTCGAGTTTGCCATAAAGCGGCGCGCCAAGGCCGGGGGGCACGCCATCGGCCACCACTTCGATCACCGCACCCACGGAATTGTGCGACTTGCGCAGGTCATCGAGGTATTCGGCCCAATCGGCGGCGGCGACGGGATCGGGGCACCAGAAGGGGTTGCGCTCTACTTCCGCCAGATCAATGCGCGTGCGGTCGATGCCACGCGGGCCCATCTGGACCATGTAGCCCGTGATCCGCAGGCCCGGGGCAAGCTGGGCCAGAACGGCGCGGGCGACGGCCCCTGCGGCCACGCGTGCCGCGGTTTCCCGCGCGCTGGACCGGCCACCCCCCCTGTAATCCCGGATGCCGTATTTCTGGTGATAGGTGATGTCGGCATGGCCGGGGCGGAAGGCCTGCGCGATGTCGCCGTAATCCTTGGATCGCTGGTCGGTGTTTTCGATCATCAACTGGATCGGCGTTCCGGTGGTGACGCCGTCGAACACGCCCGACAGGATGCGCACCTCATCGGGTTCCTTGCGCTGGGTGGTGAACTTGTTCTGGCCGGGCTTGCGCTTGTCCATCCAGGGCTGGATGTCGGCCTCGGTCAGCGCCACGCCGGGGGGCACGCCATCCACCGTGCAGCCCAGCGCGGGGCCGTGGCTTTCGCCCCAGGTGGTGACGCGGAAGATATGGCCGAAGGTGTTGAAGGACATGCCCGCCTGCTCCGTCTGATGCGGTCCTGTGCTTAGGGCAATCGCGCGCGAGGCGCAAAGGGCTTTCACCTTGGCAAAAATACCCAAATCGACAGTGCCGCCCGGAGCAACGGCCGAATTCCGGGAACCGGAAGGGTAGAGGGCGCCGGATTTGCCCCCCCGATTTGCCCTTGCACCTGACGGGCCTTTGCCTATCTTCAGCCGCACCTCGGGGTGCCTGGCGACAGGCTGAGATGCGAAAGCGGACCCGTTGAACCTGAACCGGATCATACCGGCGGAGGGAAGGTGCATGGAATTCGTTCTCCATCTCCGACCACCCGTCGCATTTGGAGAGAAACATGAAGACTTCGATCCTTGCGCTGGGCCTTGCCACTGTAGCCACCGCTGCGGTGGCGCAGGACAAGCCCGTGCTGACCATCCTGACCTATGACAGTTTTACCGCCGAATGGGGGCCCGGCCCGGCTGTGGAACAGGCGTTCGAGGCCATCTGTGCCTGCGATCTGCAGTTCGTGGCGGCCGGCGATGGTGCGGCGCTGCTCGCACGCATCCAGATGGAGGGCGCGGCATCGGAGGCGGATGTCGTGCTGGGGCTGGACACCAACCTGACCGCTGCCGCCACCGCCACCGGCCTGTTCGCGCCGCATGGGCAAGGGTGGGCGAACACGCTGCCTGTGGATTTTGAGGACGCGATTTTCCTGCCCTATGATTGGGGCTGGTTCGCTTTTGTGCATGACAAGGCGAAACTTCCCGTGGCGCCCGCCAGTTTCGAGGAACTGGCGGCGTCGGATGTGAAGATCATCGTACAGGACCCCCGGTCATCGACCCCGGGTCTGGGGTTGCTGATGTGGGTGAAGGCCGCCTATGGCGACAAGGCGGGGGCGATCTGGGAAGGGTTGGCCGATAACATCGTGACCGTGACGCCGGGTTGGTCCGAGGCTTATGGGCTGTTTCTGGAGGGGGAGGCGGACATGGTCCTGTCCTATACCACATCGCCCGCCTATCACCTGATTGCCGAAGAGGATGACAGCAAGGCCGCGGCCGCGTTCCGCGAGGGGCATTATCTGCAGGTCGAGGTGGCGGGGAAGCTGGCGGCGACCGACCAGCCTGAATTGGCAGATGCCTTTCTGGCCTTCATGGGGAGCGAGGCGTTTCAATCGGTGATCCCCACCACGAACTGGATGTATCCGGCGGTGACGCCTGCGGCGGGCCTGCCCGCGGGATTCGAGACGCTGATTGCACCCGCAACATCGCTGCTGTTCACGGCAGATGAGGCGGCGGCGGTGCGGGCAGAGGCCCTGGCCGAATGGCAAGCCGCGCTGGCGCGGTGAAGCCACCTGTCGGGGCGGCGCTGGTCGCCGCCCTGCTGGGGGCGATGACGCTTGGCACCGTGGCCGTTGTTGCGGCCACGGCGGGGGCGTCCTGGCCAGGTGTGGCCGATTGGGCGGCGGTGCGGTTTACCGTGACGCAGGCGGCGCTGTCAGCGGTGATTTCAGGGCTGCTGGCCGTGCCGGTGGCGCGGGCGCTGGCGCGGCGGCGCTTTGTCGGGCGGGGGCTGCTGATCACGCTGATGGGTGCGCCGTTCCTGTTGCCGGTGATCGTGGCGGTGCTGGGTCTGCTTGCAATCTTTGGCCGGGCGGGGGTGGTGAATGACGGGTTGGCGTGGCTGGGCCTGCCGCGCCTGTCGATCTATGGGCTGCATGGCGTGGTGCTTGCGCATGTGTTCCTGAACCTGCCGCTGGCCGTGCGGATGCTGCTTTTGGGATGGCAGGCGATTCCGGCCGAACGGTTCCGGCTGGCGCAATCCCTGAACCTGACGCCGGGGGCGCAGTTTCGGCATCTGGAAGGGCCGATGCTGCGCGCCACCCTGCCGGGGGCGGTGCTGACGGTGTTCACGATCTGCCTTGCGAGTTTTGCGGTGGCGCTGACGCTGGGCGGTGGCCCTGCGGCGACGACGGTGGAATTGGCGATCTATCAGGCGCTGCGCTTTGATTTCGCGCCCGACCGCGCGGCCACGCTGGCCATGCTGCAATTCACGTTGTGCCTGACGGCGCTGGTGCTGGGCTGGTCGCTGATCCGGGATACCGGATTTGGCAGCGGGATGGGGCGACGGGTGGACATGGCAGCGCCGGGGGGGTGGCGAAAGGCGGTGGATGGGGCAGCGATCGTGCTGGCGGCGGGGTTTCTGCTGCTGCCGCTGGCGGCGCTGGTGATGCGGGGCTTGGGCGGGATGGACGACCTGCCGGGGGGGCTGCTGGCCGCGACGCTGCGATCCGTTCTGGTGGCGCTGACGACGACCGTTCTGGTGACGGGGGCGGCGCTGGTGCTGGCGCTGGCGACGGCGCGGCGTGCGGCGGGACACCGGCTGTTCGATGCGGCGGCAACCTTGCCGCTTGCGGCGTCATCGCTGGTGATCGGGACGGGGTTGTTTCTGGCGCTGCGGGGGGTGGCCAGGCCATCCGAGATGGCCTTGCCCGTGACGGTTGCGGTGAATGCCACGCTGGCGCTGCCCTATGCCTATCGGCTGCTCTTGCCCGAGACGCGGGCGCTGCATCAGGGGCAGGACCGGCTGGCGCAGGCCTTGGGACTGACGGGATGGGCGCGGCTGCGGCTCGTCATCCTGCCCTGCCTGGCGCGGCCCCTGGGCTTTGGCGCGGGGATCACGGCGGCGCTGTCGATGGGCGATCTGGGAGTGATCACCCTGTTCGCGGCCGAGAACAACGCCACCCTGCCCCTGTTCATCCACGGCCTGATGGGCAGTTACCGGATGGAGGCGGCGGCGGCGGCATCGCTGATCCTGATGGGGATATCCTTTGCGCTTTTTGCGCTGTTTGACGGGATCGGACGCCATGTTGCAGCTTGATCATCTGGTGCTGGCGGAAGCGGGGTTCCGGCTGGAGGCGGACCTGACCTTGGCCAAGGGCGCGCGCTGTGCGGTGCTGGGGCCTTCGGGGGCCGGGAAATCGACGCTGCTGAACGCAATTGCGGGCTTTGTGGCACCAGAGGCGGGGCGGGTTCTGTGGGAGGGGGCAGACATCACCGCCCTGCCCCCGGGTGCGCGGCCGGTGACGATCCTGTTTCAGGACCAGAACCTGTTTCCGCATCTGACGGTGGAGCGGAACCTTGCCTTGGGCCTGTCGCCCGACGGGCGGCTGGATGCGGCGGCGCGGGCGCGGATTGCGGAGGCCCTGGCGCGGACGGGGCTGGAGGGGTTCGCGGCGCGCAAGCCGGGGCAGTTGTCGGGCGGGCAGCAGGGGCGGGCGGCGCTGGCCCGCGCGCTGCTGCGGGCGCGGCCCTTGCTGCTGCTGGACGAGCCATTTGCGGCGCTGGGTCCGGCCTTGAAGGCCGAGATGCTGGCGCTGGTCCGCGAGGTGGCCGCGGAAACGGGGGCGACCGTGCTGATGGTGACGCATGACCCGAAGGATGCGCAGCGGTTCGCGGATCAGTCGATGCTGGTGGCCGAGGGGCGCGTCGAGGCACCGCGAGAGACGGCGGCGCTGTTTGCCGACCCGCCGCCCGCGCTGGTGGCCTATCTGGGGGCGGGATGAAGAATCTTTGCGCCGCCCGTTGACACCACCAAAAGGCTTCTTTACGTAGCCCCACATCGACTTGGGCCCAGATGGCGGAATTGGTAGACGCACTGGTTTCAGGTACCAGCGCTGCAAGGCGTGGAGGTTCGAGTCCTCTTCTGGGCACCATGTCGATCTGACGAAAGGGCGCGGGTTCATCCCCGCGCCCTTTGTGCTTTGCCCGGGTCCGTTGACCCCTGACCTGCGCGTCGGTATTGCAGGCCGGATAATTGCCGAAAGGACGAACGCCTTGGCCATCTTCCTGCATCAGAACGACCTGCCCGATGGCCTGCACCTTGGCCCTGTGGTGGCGATTGACACCGAGACGATGGGGCTGGACCCCCGGCGCGACAGGCTGTGCGTGGTGCAACTGTCGGACGGGAAGGGCGACGCGCATCTGGTGCAGATCGCGCGGGGGCAGACGTCCGCGCCGAATCTGGAACGGTTGCTGACCGATCCGGCCACGCTGAAGCTGTTCCATTTCGGGCGGTTCGACATTGCCGCGATGAAGGCCGCCTTTGGCGTGACGACGGCACCGGTGTGGTGCACGAAGATTGCGTCGAAGCTGATCCGCACCTTCACGGATCGGCACGGGTTGAAGTACCTGCTCTTGGAACTGGTGGGTGTGGATGTATCCAAGCAGCAGCAGACGAGCGACTGGGGTTCGGCAGACCTGACCGAGGCGCAGAAGGAATATGCGGCATCGGACGTGCTGTATCTGCACCGGTTGAAGGATGAGCTGGAAGCGCGGCTGATCCGCGAGGGGCGGATGGAATTGGCGCAGCGGTGTTTCGATTTCCTGCCCACGCGGGCGGAACTGGACCTGCTGGGATGGGAAGAACCCAATGACCTCTTCCACCACTGATTTTCTGGCGACCGGCCAGCGCGTCATCCGCCGCGAGGCGGAGGCGCTGGCGATGCTGGCGGATGGGCTGGACGGGGCCTTTTCGGCGGCGGTGGACCTGATCCTGCGGGCCGAGGGCCGGGTGATCGTGTCGGGGATGGGCAAGTCGGGCCATGTGGCGCGCAAGATCGCGGCGACCTTTGCCAGCACGGGCACACCGGCGCAATTCGTGCATCCGGCCGAGGCCAGCCATGGCGATCTGGGCATGGTGATGCGGGGCGATGTGGCGCTGGTCCTGTCGAACAGCGGGGAGACACCGGAGCTGGCCGATATCGTGGCGCATACGCGGCGGTTCGACATCCCGCTGATCGGCGTGGCGGGGCGGGCGGAGTCCACGCTGCTGCGGCAGGCCGATGTGGCGCTGCTGCTGCCTGCAGCGCCGGAGGCCTGCGAGACGGGGATCGTGCCGACGACATCGACGACGATGACGCTGGCGCTGGGGGATGCTCTGGCGATTGCGTTGATGGAGCACCGCGCCTTTACCCCGGATCAGTTCCGCGTCTTTCATCCGGGCGGCAAGCTGGGGGCGCGGCTGTCGCGGGTGCGCGACCTGATGCATGCGGATGCGCCCCTGATCGCCCATGACGCGCCGATGAGCGAGGCCTTGCTGGTGATGTCGGCCAAGGGCTTTGGCGTGGTTGGCGTGACGGACAGGGAGGGTTATCTTCAGGGGATCATCACCGATGGCGACCTGCGGCGTCACATGGCGGGGCTTCTGGATCTGTCGGCGGGGGATGTGATGACGGCGGCGCCCCGGACGATCGGGCCCGAGGCCCTGGCGGAAAAGGCCGTGCGGATCATGAACGACAAGAAGATCACCTGCCTGTTCGTGGTGGACCCGGAGGGTAGCCAGACTGTCAGCGGGCTTTTGCATATCCATGACTGCCTGCGCGCCGGGATTGCGTGATGGCGGAGCGGCGGGCCGCGCTGGACGGGTGGTCACGGCTGGTGGCGCTTTTGAAGGTGGTGCTGCCGCTGACGGCGCTGGCGATCCTGTCGATGCTGTTCCTGATTTCCAACCGCATCAACCCGGATGAGGCCCTGCCCTATGCCGAGGTGGATGTGGAAGCGCGCCTGCGCGAACCGCGCATGACGGCGCCGACCTATGCCGGAACGACGAATGACGGTGCGGCGCTGGAAATCACGGCGGCGGAGGCACGGCCGGAGGCAGAGGGCCGCGCCGGCGCGCGGGCGAGCGGCGTGGAGGCGCGGCTGACGACGCCGGACGGGCAGCGCACGGACCTGCGGGCCGACACGGCGCAGATGTCCCTGAGTGGGGGTGAGATCACCTTCACAGGCGATGTCCGGCTTGACCACAGTTCGGGCTATCGCGTGCGGTCGGACAGCATGAGCGCAAGGGTGAAGGAGACGGATGTGCAATCCGCCACGCCGGTCGAGGCGGAAGGCCCCGGAGGGCGGATCACCGCCCAATCCATGCGCCTGTCGCAGGCGGGGGATGGAAGCGGTGGGTATCTTCTGGTTTTCAACGGCGACGTGAAGCTGGTATATCAGCCCCAGAAGTAGTTTCTGACCGGATTTGAGGATCTCATGCCTGCCGCCCTGCGCGCCTTCATTCTGACTTTGGCGCTTCTGGCGGTGCAGGGCGGGGGCGCCCTTGCCCAGACCAGCATCAACCTGACCGGCCTGCGGCAGGACACGTCGCTTCCGGTGGAGGTGACGGCGGACAGTCTGAGCGTGGATCAGGGATCGGGTCTGGCCACGTTTTCCGGCAATGTGAAGGTCACGCAGGGTGACATGACGATTTCGGCAGGGACAGCGCGGATCGAATACCTTGCCGGTGGGCAGGGAATCGCGAAGGTTCTGCTGGACGGGCGGGTGATGTTTGCCAGCCCGACCGATGCCGCCGAGGCGGATGCGGCAGAATACACCATCGCCACGGGCGAAGTGGTGATGACGGGCAGCGTGCTGCTGACACAGGGGCAGACCACGATTTCGGGCAACCGGCTGGTCTATAACCTGGATGCCGGGACGGGGCGGATGGAGGGGCGGGTGCAGACCGTGTTCGTTCCCGGCAAGGCAAACCCGTGAGGGGCCAATCCTTGACGGGCGGTCCGGACCTGACCGTGACTCACGGATCGGCCGGCCTGTCGATCCGCAACCTGCGGAAAAGCTACAAGCGGCGGCCGGTGATCCGCGACGTTTCCATGCAGTTGAACCGGGGCGAGGTGGTGGCGCTGCTGGGACCGAACGGTTCGGGCAAGACCACGTGCTTCTACGCCATCGCCGGGCTGGTGACGCCCGAGAGCGGCGAGGTGCTGATCGACGGGCGGGATGTGACCGCGCTGCCGATGTATCGCCGCGCAAGGCTGGGGATCGGGTATCTGCCACAGGAGGTTTCCATCTTTCGCGGTCTGTCGGTCGAGGACAACATCCTTGCCGTGCTGGAGATCACCCATTCCGACCGGCACAAGCGGCGGGAGCGGCTGGAAGAACTGCTGTCGGAGTTTTCCATCACCCATCTGCGCCGTGCGCCGGCGCTGGCGCTTTCGGGCGGTGAGCGGCGGCGGGTGGAGATTGCGCGCTGTCTGGCGGCGGACCCGAAATACCTGCTGCTGGACGAACCCTTTGCCGGGGTTGACCCGATCGCCGTGGGGGAAATCCGGCATCTGGTGCAAGACCTGAAGGGGCGGGGAATCGGAGTGCTGATCACCGATCACAACGTGCGCGAGACCCTGGAGATCGTGGATCGGGCCTATATCCTGCACGACGGCAAGGTATTGATGAGCGGCACCACCGATGAGGTGGTGCGGGATGAGACTGTCCGGCGCGTCTATCTGGGCCAGAACTTCCGTATCGGCTGAACCCTGCCCGCGCGCGCCAGCCGCCCCGGCGGCGACGGCGACCCATCCCAACGCCACTGTTGACAAGATGGCATGGGCAGATGCCAAATGCTGGCGATGAGTGCGCAAACCGCCCTGTCCCGATCTGCAGACACCGCCGCCAAGACGGCTGGCCATCTTGCGGGATCGCCCTTTCGGTACCACGTCAGAATAACGAAGACTCGCCCGTCACTGGCTGTGGCGCGGCCAGTCCAACTTCAAGCGGAGGAAGCACCATGCGATACCAGATCAGCGGCAAACAGATCGACATCGGGGAGGCGCTTCAGACGCATGTGAAGGCCGAACTGGGCGAAGTGGTGGAGAAATACGCCCAGCGCCCGACCGATGCCGTCGTGATCTTTTCCCGCGCGGCGCATGAGCATGTCTGTGAAGCCACCATCCATCTTTCGACCGGCCTGACAGCGCAGGCCAAGGGGCATGCCACGGAAATCTATGCGGCTTTTGAATCCTGCCGCGAGAAGATGGACAAGCAGCTTCGCCGCTACAAGCGGCGGTTGCGGAACCACCACAGTGCCCGGACAGCACCGGTTGAGTTCGCCGAAGGATCGTCCTATATCCTCGCGCCAACTGAGGAGCCCGAGGACGACGACCATTCGGACCTGGCGCAACCCATCGTGATTGCCGAGATGGAGACGAAGATTCCTTCGATCACTGTCGGCGAAGCGGTGATGCAGCTGGAACTGGCCGGTCAGAAGATGCTTGTGTTCCGCAATGAAGGACATGGCGGCGTGAATGTTGTGTACCGTCGGGATGACGGGAACATCGGCTGGATCGACCCGCGCAACGCAAAATGACGCCCGCACTGGCGCGGCACAGGAACGACGACCGCCGATGGAACTTTCCAAGCTATTGATACCGGGGGCCGTTCGGGTCGTCGGTCAGTTGACGAGCAAGAAGCGCCTGTTTCAGGAGCTTGGGGAGCTTGCCGCTCAGGCCTATGGCATGAGCGGCGCCACGGCGATCGACGGATTGCAGGAGCGCGAAAGCCTGGGGCCGACCGGCGTGGGGCATGGCATCGCCCTGCCCCATGCGCGCCTGGAAGACCTGAAGGAAATCCGCGGCGTGTTCATTCGGCTGGAAAAGCCGCTGGATTATGACAGCGTGGATCGCCAGCCGGTCGATCTGGTGTTCGGGCTGTTCGCGCCCAAGGATTCGGGCGTGGATCATCTGAAGGCGCTGGCGTTGGTCAGCCGGACAATGCGTGATCCGGGCGTGGTGTCGAAGCTGCGCGCCAACAGTGACCCGGCCAAGATCTATGCCATCCTGACGGAAGCGCGGTCCACCCAGGCGGCCTGAGGCCCCCTCGTTTCGGGTATCAGCGTTTCGGAAAGAAGCCGAAGGCCAGATAGTCACGCTGATACGTGTCGCGGGCGGCGTCCTCCAGTTCGCCATCGCGGATGGCGGCCAGCGCATCATCACAGGCATCGCGGGGGAAAACGGCCTGCGGCGCGGGCAGGCCGAGTTCCCCGCACAGAAAGCCCAGACCTTCGGCAAGGCTGTCCTCGCGCAGGATCAGATCGGGGGACTGGAACAGGGAAAAGCCCTGAATGGTGGCGGCCTGGCTGGCCCATCCAGCATCGGTGCGAAAACCGGTCTGGCCGGCGAGATTGCGTTTCAGGAAGCGCAGGAAGGCCAGGAACGCCGTGCGACGTTCCGCCGGATCGGTGAAGGCCGTGCCAGGGCGGGGCAGATGCACGCCGTGGACGCGGGCAAGGATGTTGCGCTGTTCACCCTGCAATCCGCCCTGTTCCAGCGCCCAGAAGGCACGATGCGCGCGGTCCAGCGGGTGGCGCAGGATGGTGAAGCTGCGATGGCCCGGATGCGCGCGCTTCCATTGGCGCAGGGTCTTGTGGGTGAAATCCCGCTCCAGCCCGCCCAGGGTTTCCATCCAGCCGATCACCGGATCGGTCGGGCTGCCCTTGATCGGCAGGAAAAGCATTGGGGTGCTGCGTGCCGCGACATAGCCTGGAATGGCCGCGTTGCGACGCGGTTCGAAATTCGGCGTGCGCGACAGGTTGAAGCGATCCAGCCGGGCAAGGGCCTGTTCCATGGCGGCCGGATTGCTGACCTTGTCGGTCAGCGGTTCGGGGTTCTGAACGGTGAGGCTGTTGTCCACAGCCTCAAGCCTTGCATCGACGGCAAGGAAGGCGGCAAGGCCGTTGAGCACCGACAGATCGGGGATGTCGTCATAGTCGATGTAGAAGGCCGTCTGTCCGCGGGCCTGCAGCGCGCGCAGAAGGCGGATCTGGAACTGCTGCACCCCGTCCAGATGTTCGGTGAATTCCAGCGCGTCGAAACGAGCCTTGGCCTGTTTCAGGTTCTTGGGATTGGTCAGTTTCCACTGCCCCGTGGCCTGCGCGATCTTCAGGCTGACATAGCTTTCCACCGGATTGCGCGTCAGCACGATCTTGGCACAGCGCGGATCATCCATGACCAGATCGAAGATGCGGGGGTCGTGGTCGTGGAAATAGCGAAAGCCTGACAGGCCCGGTGTGCATTCGCGCATCCGGCGCAGAAGGAGGGCGGGGTCTTCCTCGCGTTGGGCAAGGGTGACACCCAGGAATTCGGTCTGGTCTTTCTTGCCGATGAAGACGGGATTGAACGCCTCGCCATGGCAGGTGACGCCCGAGAGGGCGTTGAGATTGGCTTCGAGGAAATTGGAACCTGTCCGCATTTCGGCGAACATCACGAAACTGTCGAACGGGCGGGTCACTGGGTCACTTCACAAGGTAGGGCCGGCCCCTGCGGGAATCGGAGGGGCGGGAGTCGTTGCTGACGGGGAAATCGCCCATCAGGACGGGCTGCATCCCCTGATTGCGCAGGTTCTGCAGGAATTGGCCGAAACCGGTAAGATCGGTCAGGCGCGGGGCTTCGGTCAGGCGGCGGAGCGAGCGGGGGCTGATTTCATCGACGATGGTTTGCAGGGGTTCCATCGGATTTTCGATGAATTCGGCGAGATTCCAGATGCGGATGCGCGCCTTGGCGGCGCCGTTGCGAAGAACGGACAGGTGTTCCAGTTCGATCTTTTGCAGGCGGGCGGCTTCGCGGCGGATGTCGGTGAAATTGAGGTTCGACTTGAACAGCGGCACCGCCCAGGCGCCCGAGATCACCGAAATCTGTGCGTTGGAATCCAGCGCCATGAACCAGTTGAGTTCCTGATTGTCACCGGGGCCGAACTGGAAGCATTGCCGTTCGCCGCGTGTCGCCCAGATCAGGTTGGCGAGGAAGGATTTGGTGTTGTAGTCGCGCAGGGCGGCGCTGTCGGACAGGGCGCCGTTGAACACAGCCTCGCCGCCCGCGAATTCCACGCGATCGGGCGCGAAGAGGTGGCCGTGAACGCGGGTTCCGGTGACCTTGCCGAGCCAGCCTTCGAAATTCTCGAATACGTCGGAGAAGCCCTGAAACACGGAATAGGGTGCGGCGGTGCGGCCGTTTTCCCAGTGTTCGTTGGGAAAACGGCTTTGCATGTAGAGGCCGGGGCGACCCTTCACGCGGCGATCGACGGCCTTTGAGAACAGTCTGTCGATCTTGCCCGGGTTGGGTTCGCCGCCGGCCTGGCCTTCGGCATCGTCGGACAGGAAGGTGGAATAGAGCTTGTTGGCATGGGGCCAGATCTTGCGCGCGACGAAGCAATCCGACCGCCGCAGGAGTTGCAGGTGGTCATCATAGAAGATGTGCGGCTTGCCCTGGAAATCGAACTTGGACAGCGTGAGAGACCGGCTTTCGACATTGGCGGAAACCTGTCGGACCAGCGTCTGGAAATAGCTTTCATCCGGGATCCAGACACGACGGAAGTAGCGGTCATAAAGCGCGCGTTCCGGGCCTTCGAGGATCGCCGAAAGCGTCTGGCGGGTGAGGCACCACCATTGGCTGCCCAAATGCGGGACAATTCCGTTGGGGATGGTGCGCTGAAAACCGATCTTGCGTTGCACTTTGACATAGCGGTCAAACAGCCAGCGCTGGGTGCGCCAGGAAAACGGAAACCGCAGGGTGAAGCGTTCCATGTTAAGGCCACCGATTGTCCAGCCCACCTCTTCGGTGGTGACGGATTCGATGAAATCGGTGCGCGGGCGTTCGTCGAGATAGGCGATCAACTCTCCGACCGGGCGCAGGGGCAGGCAGGAGCCGGAGGCAAGATAGACATGCCGCACCGAGGGGAAATCGGCCAGCATGACCTCGGCCGCGGCCTGGGTGGCGGCGACGATGCCCCAGGTGCCCCATTCGCAGGCGAAGCGTTCCGAGAAGCGGATATTGGTCAGATCGGCAAGGTCGGCCTGAAGTTTCTCAACGCTCCATTTCTGGACACGCTTGTCCACATGGATGACGACGGGACAGCCGCGTTCGGCCCAGTGGCGCGCGGTGTCGGCGGCGCGGTGCAGGGCGGTGTGGCAGAGCATGACGAAGCCCAATGTCCCGTTCGGGACCGCAGGGTTGCCTTGCGTCATGAGCTGCTGCGAAGCGGTCGTCATGCCCAATTCCCCTTGGACATGAGGCCCAGAATTTCAAGCTGGCGCCAGTTGATGTATTTCTCGGACCATTTGCACCACAGATCGGGTTGCGCCTTCAGACCATCGCGATAGGCGCGGTATTCGGCGCTGTCGGCATAGTGCTGGCCCCGGAGAAGTTCCTCTTCGGCCTTGGCGGCGAACGTGTCGAGAAATTTGGCGTGCAGCAGGCAGCCGGAGGCCTTTTCGCCGCCCCAGGTATCATAGACGAGGTTCAGACCGCGCGGCATCAGCATATGCGTCGAGCTGACATAGGCGTAGGCGCGGTTCCATTTCACCAGCGGGATCTTGTTCAGCGCGGGGGCCTTGATCGGTTCGTCCGGGAAAAACACGCGGGCGCGGGGGCCGCCCTGAATCCACAGGTTGCCGTTGCCGGGGTTCCGCTTGACCGAATAATTCGCGCTGTCAAACCATTGCGCTATTTCAAAAGGATCCTGCCCTTCGCGATAGGGCTGCGCGTCCATCGGACCCTTGGGGTACATGTCGAGGATCATCGCCGAGAAAGAGCGGATGCCGGAGGTATCCAGCCAGTCGGTCAGGGCACGCAGGGGGCGCGTTTCGCAGAAGGGGTAGACGAGGAATTCATCCGGATCGACGACCAACGTCCAGTGGCCGTGGCAGTATTTGCGTTGCAGCGCGGTGATCCAGTCCATCCCGAAACGGGATTTCCGATAGCTGCCCGGCGTGGACCAGAGCGAGACGTCGGGCTGTTGCTGAAGGTATTCGCGCGATCCGTCATCGGATGCGTTATCCACGAACATGAAGTGGTTCACGCCCAGATCGCGGTAGTAGCGCAGGAAATAGGGCAGGCGGATGCGTTCGTTGCGCAGCGTGCAGAGCAGGATGATGGAATCGCCCCGGATTGCCCCGGTGCGGTTGACGATATTCGTCATCTCGCGCCGTTTGAGCCATGCGCGCAGATGCAGGCTTCTTCGGCGCAGCCGCAGACGATATGCCCCGATCAATCCCACCAAACCTGCCCGTTCAACGAACCCACCCAACGCACCCGAAAGCGCGGCCGGCAGCATGTGCCCAATCTGACGCCCGGATTGCCCTTGTCCCTGCCGATGCCCCGGAGCTGGCCCTCTGGCAAGTTGCAGGCAAGATTAGTGTTTACACCCCGACAAGTAAACAATCGCTGTACATCGGTATAATCGCCTGCTGCGGGATTGATGCAAAATGCGCGCATCAGACCCACCCCCCGCGCGACATGAGACCCAGGGCTTCAAGCGCGCGCCAGGACGTCAGGCGGTGCGATTGCGGGCACCAGAGATCGGGGTTTTCGGTCAGCGCGTCGTAGTAGCGGTCATAAAGCGCGGAATTGGAGAAATGTTCGCCGCGCGCCTGTTCGATGCGGGCGCGGTCCACGACCGTGTGCAGGAATTTCGTGTGCAGAAGGAGGCCGGACGGGGCCTCGGACCCATCGGTTTCGTAGATGCGGTTCAGGCGCGGCGGCAGAAGGGAATGGGTCGAATTCACGTAAGAATAGCGCCAGTGCCATCTGACCAGCGGCACCTTGTTCAACGTGGGCGCGCGGCGCGGGTCGGCGGCAAAGAACATGCGCGCGCGGGGACCGCCCTGAATCCAGAGGTTGCCCATCGGCTGCTGCACGCGGATGCCGTAGCCGGAAGGATCGAACCAGTTGAGCGCGGCGAGCGGGTCTTCGCCCGCATGGTAGGGATGATCACCCACCGGCCCCCTGGGATAGAGGTCGAGCATCATGGCGCCGAACATCGGGCGCCCCTGCCGGTCAAGCCAGTGGGTCAGGGCGCGCAGGTCGCGGCTGTCCCAGTACGGGTAGATGAGCAATTCGTCGGCATCGACCGTCAGGCACCAATGCCCGTGCCCGTGGCGCATCTGAAGCCAGGTGAGCCAATCCATCCCGAAGCGCGAGGCCTTGTAGGAGGCCGTGGTCAGCCAGAGAGACACATCGGGCTGGGCGGCGAGGAATTCCGTCGTCCCGTCATCGCTGCCGTTATCGACGATGAGGAAATGCGCCACCCCGAGGCGACGGTGATGGTCAAGGAACCACGGCAGGCGCACGGCTTCGTTGCGGACGGTCGAGAAGGCCAGAATGTCGCCATCGCGGATGGCGGAGGTGCGGTCGCGATGCGGTGTCAGGTCGCGGCGGCGGGCATAGGCGCGTGCCAGAAGCCTGCGCCGTTTCCAGCGCAGGCGATAGGCAGAGAGCAGGGCTTCGGGCGCGCTGGCCAACGGACCCCCGGCAAGGGTTATTGTGCGGCCTTCTGAAGGGCGATCATCTCGTGCAGGTAGGACGAGAATTCATCGCGCAGGTCCGGGCGCGACAGGCCAAAGGCCACGGTCGCCTGCAGGAAGCCTGCCTTCGACCCGCAATCATAGCGCTGCCCCCGGAACCGGTAGCCATAGACGCCGCCCTGATCCACCTCTTGCGCGATGGCATCGGTCAACTGGATTTCGCCGCCCGCGCCTTGCTTGACCTTGTTGAGATTGGTCAGCACCTGCGGCGACAGGATGTAGCGGCCGATCACGGCAAGGTTCGATGGGGCGGTGCCCAGCGCCGGCTTTTCCACCATCCCCTTTGCCTTGACGATGGCGCCCATGTCTTCGGCGATGTCGAGGACACCGTAGGATTTCGTCTTCTCGGGCGCGACTTCCATTGCGGCGACCATGTTGCCGCCGGTCTGTTCATAGGCCTCGACCATCTGCTGGAGACAGGGTTTTTCGGCGGCGATGACGTCATCGGGCAGAAGCACGGCAAAGGGTTCGTTGCCGATCAGGCGGCGGGCGCACCAGACGGCATGGCCGAGGCCCATGGGGCGGTTCTGGCGGATATAGGCGATGGCCCCGGAATCCATGTTGGTTTCCTTGAGCACTTCGAGCAGGTCATCCTTGCCGGATTTGCGCAAGGCGTTTTCAAGTTCGGGCGCGTGGTCGAAGTAATCCTCGAGCGCGGACTTGCCACGCGAGGTCACGAAGATGAATTCCTTGATGCCTGCGGCGCGGGCTTCGTCGATCGCATACTGGATCAGCGGGCGGTCAACGAGGGTCATGATTTCCTTGGGAATCGACTTGGTGGCTGGCAGGAAGCGCGTTCCCAACCCGGCCACGGGAAATACGGCTTTTGTGACCTTCTTGATCTTCATGTCTCCACCCAATCCTGACCCGCCAGTGACGGGATTGTAACCGCGCGACCATCTACTTGGTATCTCATGCCACATATTGCAGCATTATGGCAGAATAACAGCGAATTCCTGCTGACACCTCGCCGCGTCAGGCGCTAACGCGCACGCGGATCAAGCGCAAGCGGCGGAATGCACGCAGCGGGGAAGCGGCGGGATTTCGGATCGGTTCTGGCATCCTGTGGCCACGGGCGCCCGAAAAACGGGCATCAAGTCGTGGCGGCCATCATGGATTCGATGATCGGCACGTCGGAGGGGTTGTTCAGTTCCCAGAACTGGCGACCCCGCGCCTCGACCTGCACGCAGAGGACGGGACGGCCGTTTTCCAGGAAGCGAAGCTGTTCGAGGCCCTCCAGCATTTCCAGCGGGCCGACAGGCCAGCCCGGATAGGCGGCGAGCGCGGCAGGGCGATAGGCATAGACGCCGACATGGTGAAAGACGGGGGTGGGTTCTTCATCGCCGTAGTCGCGCCCGGTGAAGGGAATAACCTCTTTCGAGAAATACAGGCCCCGTCCACCGGCGCCGAAAACGGCGGTCGTGCCGCCGACGCGTCCATGACGGCGGTCGTCGAGGAGCTTGGTCCGCATCGCGCCATCGCAGCGCAGCACGGGCGTGGCGATTTCGGCCTGCGGATCGGCGTTCAGGCCGGCGATCAGGTCTTCAACGAACCAGGCGGGGGTGAGGGGGGCGTCGCCCTGAAGGTTCACCACGATGTCATGACCCGGAATCTGCGCGGCAACCTCGGCGCAGCGTTCGGTGCCGTTCTGGCAGGAGGTAGAGGTCATCACCACATCCGCCCCGAAGGCGCGGGCATGATCGGCGATCCGGTCGTCATCGGTGGCAACCACCACGCGATCCGCCCCACGCACGGCCATCGCCGCCTCCCATGACCGGCGGATCAGGGTCTTGCGTCCATCCGGGCCGTTCAGTTCGACAAGGGGTTTGCCGGGGTAGCGGGTGGAGGCGTAGCGGGCGGGGATGGCGATGAGAACGGTCAACGGGCGGGCTCCAGCGTGAAGATGCCCCCTTCGAAGGGGTAGAAGGCCACATCGCGGCCATCGGTCGTGACAAACGGATAGAGCACACGGCGGGCGGCTGCGTCGCCCTTGCCTTCGCAGGTGATGCGATGGACGAAGATGTCCGCAGCCGATGAAAGGCGGGGGTCTTCGAGGGCGGCAAAGGCGATGAATTCGGGATTGGCGAGAAATTCATCGGCGGCATAGGTGGTGTATGTCGATGATTGCCCGGCGAAATCGCAGGCGTAGAAGGCGCCCTCGGCATAGCCGCCTTCGAAATATTGGGTGGCCCCTGTCAGGCTGGCGGGATCGACGAACCATGCTTCGCCCGTGAAGGTGGTGACGGTCCATGTCGTATCAAGGAAATCTGCCTGCGCCGGGGTGGCGAGCAACGTGCAAAGGGCGAGGGCGCGGGTGGCGGTCATGGCTTCAGGTCAACGCCGGGGGCGTAGGCGATGAAGAAGGGGTTGTCCCAACCCGGCTTGCCGTATTCCAGCGGCTGGTGCGTGTCGAAATGCACCACATGGCCCCCTGCCCCGCGCAGCACGGCATCGCCTGCGGCGGTATCCCATTCCATCGTGCGGCCAAGGCGGGGGTAGAGGTCGGCCTCGCCCGTGGCGACAAGGCAGAACTTCAGGCTGGAGCCGGCCGATGTCATGTCGCGCACCCCGTAGCGCGAGATGTAATCGTCGGTCGCCTGATCGCGGTGGGATTTCGAGGCCACGACCATCAGCGCGGCATTGTCGGGGGTGGAGACGCGGATCGGCGTCAACGGGCCGGGGGTGGCCTTGTCGAAGGCGCCGGTCTCTTCCACGGCGGTGCCGTCCGGCAGGGTGTAGAACAGCCGCCCCTTTGCCGGGGCATAGACCACGCCGCGCAGAGGCACACCATCCTGCACATAGGCAATGTTCACGGTGAAATCGCCGCGGCGCTGGACGAATTCCTTGGTACCGTCCAGCGGATCGACGATCAGGAAGGTGCGGGCGGAAAGTGCGTGGCTGTCGGCCTGTTCCTCGGTGATGAGGGCGATGTCGGGGAATGCCGCGCGCAGGCCCGCCGAGATCAGGGCATCGGCCGCCTCGTCCGCCTCGGTCACGGGAGAGGCGTCCGACTTGGCCTTCACCTCGAAATCGGGGCTTTCATAGATGGCGAGGATCGCGTCGCCCGCCTGAAGCGCAAGCCGACGGATGACGGGGATCAGGTGATCGAACTGCATACAATACCTCGCATCGGAGCGGCGGTGGGGCCGCCGCTGTTGAACTGGATCATCGGTCGTCTTATCATCCGCCACAAGAACAAGGGCAAGGTTTCCCGGCGCAGGCGCAGGCGCGGGCCGCATGAGCGGGCTGCGGGCAGGTATCCAAGGAACGGTGGGCGTGCGGTTTCAGGCAGAGGTCAGGCGGACACGGGCGAGAACGGCGCTGGGCATGCTGGAACTGGTGTTCCATGGTGCTGTCCACAATGTTCGCAAATCGCATACCAGCGCGGTGATCGGGCTGGCGCTGAATGTGGTGCAATCGACGATGATGATCGTCGGTTTCTACATCATGTTCACCTTCGCCGGCGCACGCCCCAATTCGATACGCGGGGATTATATCCTGTTCCTGATGTCCGGCGTGTTCCTTTACATGACCCATGTGAAGACCATGCGATCTGTCATGAAGGCGGATGGTCCGACATCAGCGATGATGAAGCATGCCCCGATGAACACGCTGATTTCGGTCGCCTCGGCGGCACTGGGGGCGCTGTATATCCAGGTGTTTTCGGCAGCAATCATCCTGTTCGTCTATCATGCGGTGATCAAGCCGCTGACCTTTGACGATCCGGTTGGAACCGTGGCCATGCTGATCTTGGCCTGGGCGACGGGCGTGGCGGTTGGGATGCTGTTCCGCGCGGCGACACCCTGGCAACCGCGGTTCTTCGGGGCGCTTGCGTCGATCTATACGCGGATCAACATGATCGCATCGGGCAAGATGTTCGTGGCCAATGCGATGCCGACTATTGTTCTGTCCTTTTTCGACTGGAACCCGCTGTTTCATGCCATCGACCAGGGACGGGGCTTCCTGTTCCTGAACTATGCGCCCCGCTACACCAGCATCGAATACCCGGTCTATGTCATGCTGGCATGCCTGACCCTGGGCCTGATCGGTGAATATTACACGGGGAAACGCGCCTCGATCAGCTGGACGATGGGGAAATAGCGTCCTCGACCACGCGCAGCGTCAGGTTGACACGCCCACCCCCCGGAAACAGGCGCGACGACCGGAAGCGCAGCCTGTCGATGCCGTGCCATGCAAGACGGGCAGCGCCCCCCATCAGGAGGACATCGCCGGATCTGAGCCAGAGGCTTTCGGTCGGGTCGCGGCGATCCGTACCGCCGATCCTGAACAAGGCTTCGTCACCCAGACTGATGGACAGGACGGGATAGGTGAAATCGCCTTCGTCCCGGTCCTGATGCAGGCCCATCTTGGCACCTTCGCCGTAGAAATTGATCAGGCAGCAATCGGGGGTGCGGGTCAATCCGGTCAGGCCATGCCAGAGATCGAGGACGGCATCCGGGATTGCGGGCCATGGACGACCGGAGGGATGCATCGCCGCATACCGATACCCCTGCCTGTCGGTCATCCAGCCAAGGCGGCCTGCCGATGTCATCCGGACGCTCATCGGGCGGCCGCCTGGCGTGACCGGCGCATAGAGCGGGGCCGCCGCGATGACGGCGCGCAGATCGCCCAGAAGCGCGGCCTGCGCGCCCGCGTCGATCAGACCGGGCCAATAGCGCAATCCCCTGAATTCGATCGGGTCGGGAAGGGGTTTGTCCAAGGATGCATTCCTTCGTATTGACGCAACTTTCCCGCAGGTGAGCCGCTTGCAGCCCCACGGTGCCCCTCTTATATACGTGCCAAGCCGGGATACGGGCGGGCCGCCTGCCCCGGATGCACTTGGGATCGGGGCTGGATGCCTTGCAAGGGTCCAGCGCCAAAACATCGCCGAAAGAAGAGGTAGCATATCATGGCCAAAGTCATCGGGATTGACCTCGGGACCACGAACTCCTGCGTTGCCATCATGGATGGTTCGCAACCCCGGATCATCGAGAACTCGGAAGGGGCGCGCACCACGCCCTCGATCGTCGCCTTCACCGAAAGCGAACGATTGGTGGGTCAGCCGGCCAAGCGTCAGGCCGTCACGAACGCCGCCAACACGATCTTTGCCGTGAAGCGCCTGATCGGGCGTCGGCATGACGATCCGGCGGTGACGAAGGATCAGAAGAACATCCCCTACAAGGTGATCAACGGCGGCAATGGCGACGCCTGGGTCGAGGTGCGGGGCGAGAAGTACTCGCCGTCGCAGATCTCGGCCTTCATCCTGCAGAAGATGAAGGAAACCGCCGAAAGCTATCTCGGCGAGACCGTGACGCAGGCCGT
>VFQR01000198.1_pt1 | contig 123972 bp, 125 predicted proteins | sample 3512321 | NCBI WGS metagenome assembly VFQR01 (sample SAMN10412374, study PRJNA504923) | tailings metagenome | isolation source: Relicate 3 Philex TSF1 revegetated site | place: Philippines: Tuba, Benguet | collected 2017-08-29 | reverse complement strand
GAACCCGCAGCGGCTGTTCCTGCCGCCGATCATCGACCCCGAGTTCCACTACGAGCAGGTCAACGTCGAGAACCAGGCCAAGAACGGCGGCTCGCTGCTGTGGTGGATGCGGCGGATGCTCGCGCTGCGCAAGCGGTACGACGTCTTCGGCCGCGGCGACCTGGAGTTCCTGCACCCCGAGAACCGGCGCGTCCTCGCCTACCTGCGCAGCGACGAGGAGCGCAGCGTCCTCATCGTCGCCAACCTGTCGCGCTTCGCGCAGTACGTCGAGCTGGACCTGTCGCGCTTCCGCGGGGCCGAGCCCGTCGAGCTCACCGGCCAGACCCGCTTCCCGCCCATCGGCGAGCTGCCCTACCTGCTCACGCTGGGCCCCCACGCGGTCTACTGGCTCGCGATCGAGAAGGCCGAGGCCGACGTGGAGGCCGAGGACGTCGGCCCGCCCGTCATCGAGGCGACCGGCGCGATCGACCACCTCGTCACCGGGCGGCTGCGCGAGTCGTTCGAGCGGGCCCTGGCCCGTTTCCTGCCGGGGCGGCGCTGGTTCGCCGGCAAGGCCCGCACGGTCCGCGGCGTGTCCGTCCTGGACTCCCTCCCGCTCACGGGCGGCAGGTCGCCGATGGGCGCCCGCGTGCTCGTGGTGAGGGTGGAGTACGGGGAGGGGGAGCCCGAGACCTACGCCGTGCCGCTCACCCTGCTGGAGGGCGAGCGCGCGGAGTACCTGCTCACCGACGCGCCGCGCAGCGTCGTGGCGCGCATCAAGCGCCGCGGCGGCGAGCCGGCGGTGCTCGCCGACGCCCTCGTGGACCCCGAGGTGGGCCGGGCGCTGCTCGACGTCGTGCGCGGCCGCCGCAACCTGCGCGGCGTGTCCGGCGGGCGCCTGGCGGGCCGGCCCACGCCGGCGCTGCGGGCCGCGCTCGACGGCTCCGAGCCGCCCGAGCCGTCGATGTTCCGGGCCGAGCAGAGCAACACGTCGGTCATCTTCGGCCAGAGCCTCATCCTCAAGCTGTTCCGCAAGGTCGAGGCGGGCGTGAACCCCGACCTGGAGCTCGGGCGCTACCTCACCGAGCGGGGCGGCTTCGCCGGCACGCCGCCCGTGGCCGGGTCGCTGGAGTACGTGGCCGACGGGGCCGAGGCGGCGACGCTCGCGATCGTCCACCGCTTCGTCCCGAACGAGGGCGACTCGTGGCGGTACACGCTCGACTCGCTGGGTCTCTTCTACGACCGCATCGTCACCGAGCACATCCGCGACGGCGGCCCGCCGCCGCCGGACACCTCGGCGCCCCTCCTGGAGCGGGCCGCGGCGCCCGTGCCGGCCGAGATCGACGAGATGGTGGGCTCCTACATCCAGGCCGCCCAGCTCATGGGGCAGCGGGTGGCCGAGATGCACGTCGCGCTGGCCGGCGACGGCATCGACCCCGCCTTCGCGCCCGAGCCGTTCACCCCGCACTACCAGCGCGGCGTGTACCAGTCCCTGCGCAACCTCACGGCCCGCACGATGACCGCGCTGCGCCGCGCCCGGTCCGGCATGGACGAGGAGCTGCGCGCCCAGGCCGAGGATCTGCTGGCGTCCCAGCCGGCGCTGCTGGAGCGTTTCGCCACGCTCACGCGCGGCCCGCTGTCGGCCATGCGCATCCGCTGCCACGGCGACCTGCACCTCGGGCAGGTGCTCAACACCGGGCGCGACTTCCTCATCATCGACTTCGAGGGCGAGCCGGCCCGCTCCCTCGGCGACCGCCGGGTCAAGCGCAGCCCCCTGCGCGACGTGGCCGGGATGCTGCGCTCCTTCCAGTACGCGAGCTTCGCCGCGCTGCTCGACCAGGCGGCCCGCGGCCTCGTGGAGCCGGGGGGCGACGCCGAGCGCGAGCTGGACGCCTGGGGACGGGCCTGGTGCGACGGGGTCTCCGCGGCGTTCCTCGGCTCCTACCTGGAGCACTCGGCGGGCGGGTCGTGGATCCCCGAGGACCCCCACGACCTGGCCGTGCTGCTCGACACCTCCCTCCTGGAGAAGGCCGTCTACGAGCTCGACTACGAGCTCAACAACCGCCCCACCTGGGTGCCGATCGCGCTGTACGGCGTCCGGGACCTCCTCGCCGCCGGCCCGGCCGCGGAACCCGCCGGGGAGCGCGCCGGGGGGGCGTGACGCCGGCGTTTCGCGCCGGCCACCCCATCGTCACATCGCTGTCACCCGCCGGCACGGGGCCGTGAGGTTGCATCGCGGCCGACCCCGTCTGCCGACATGGAGGGTGACCAGTGGAGCCCGTCGAGACCCCCGCGCCGCCGCATGCCCCGGAGAGCGAGTGGCACTCGCTCGTGGAGGGCCGGATGAGCCGCCGCAAGCTGCTCGCGGGCGCCGCCGCCGCGGGCGTCGCGGCCGCCGTGCCGCTGCACATCACGACCTCCCGCGCTGCGGGCGCGACGTCGTCGCACCGGGGCACGGTGACCCCGACCCTCGAGGACCGCCTCGTGCTGCCCCGTGGCTTCCGGGCCGACCTCATCGCGCCGTGGGGCTCGGACATCGGCGGGGGCCACACCGCGGGCTTCAACCACGACTGGATCGGCTACTACCCGATCGACCTGCTGGAGCGCGGGTACGACCTGTCGCTGCCGCACCGCGGTTTCTCGCCCCGGCGGGCGTCGAGCCGCGAGGGGATCCTCGTGATCAACCACGAGTACACGAACCCGCTGTTCGTGAGCGGCTACTCCGGCACCGGGGCGAAGACGGCGCAGCAGATCGCCGACGAGCAGGCGGCCGTGGGGATGTCGGTGGTGCGGGTGCGTCGCGGGCGCACCGGCCGGTGGGCCGTCGTGGGTTCCGACGACACCCACGCCCGGCGCATCGACGCGACCACGCCGTGCCTCCTCACGGGCCCGGCGGCGGGCATCGACGGCGGCCCGCAGGCCGTCGGCAGTCTGGCGAACTGCAGCGGCGGCCAGACCCCGTGGGGCACCGCGCTGTCGTGCGAGGAGAACTTCGCGTTCTTCTCCCAGCCGGCCCCCGCCGGCGACGGCTGGGACCCGGCCGTGTACGGGAGGCGGCACTACGGCTGGGTGGTCGAGGTGGACCCGTGGGCGCCGGACGCCGCGCCGCGCAAGCACACGGCGATGGGCCGCTTCCGGCACGAGAACGTGGCGATCGGCGTCGCCGCCGACCGGACCGTGGTCGCGTACATGGGCGACGACCTCGCCGACTCCTGCGTCTACAAGTTCGTGGCGGACCGCAAGCTCTCCAAGGCCTCCGACCGCGAGGCCAACCTCGGGATCCTGGAGGCCGGGAAGCTCTACGTGGCGGACTTCGCGAACGGCGCCTGGGTCCTCCTGGACCTGGCCGCCCAGGCGAGGCTCCGCGACGCGAAGGACCCGGTCACGGGGGCGCCGCTGTTCGCCACCCAGGCCGACGTGCTCGCCGACGCCCGCGCCGCCGCCCTGCTCGTGGGCGGGACGCCGGTGGACCGGCCGGAGGACATCGAGATCGACCCGCGCGACGGCTCGGTGTTCGTCGCCCTCACCAACAACACGGGCCACGGCAACTTCCACGGCCAGATCGTCCGCATCATCGAGACGGACGGGAACCACGCCGCGACGACGTTCGGCTGGGACATCTTCGCCGTCGGCGGTCCGCAGAGCGGGTTCTCGTCGCCGGACAACCTGATCTTCGACGGACACGGCGCGCTCTGGATGGTCACCGACATCTCCTCGTCCCGCGTGGGCAAGGGGATCTACGCCTTCCAGGGCAACAACGCGCTGTTCATGCTGCCGACCCGCGGCCGCGACGCCGGCACCGCGTTCCAGTTCGCGAGCGGCCCGGTGGACTGCGAGATGACCGGCCCGGCGTGGACCCCGGACGGCGAGACCCTGTTCCTCTCCGTGCAGCACCCCGGCGAGCTCTCGACGTCGGCCGCCACCCCCACGAGCCGCTGGCCGAACGGCGGGACGGACGTGCCGCGCCCGTCGAGCGTCGCGATCACCGGCCCCTGGGACCGGTTCCGCGATGGCCGCTGAGACGCGGGCGTCGGTGGTCGTGGAGGGCCCGGGAGGGGCCCTCCACGAGATCGGCCTGGCCCACGGCCGCACCCTGGCCGGCGCCATCGACGCGCACATCGGCAACCTCCACCACAACCGCCCCTGGCTCGCGGCCGAGCGCGAGGACGTCCTGGAGGCGCTGGCCGACGCCTGGGAGGACGAGGGCGGCCCCAACTGGCTCCCCTCCCTCGACCCGGGGTGGGTGGACCGCCGCCTCGCCGGGCTCCCCCCGACAGAGCGGGACCGTGAGGAGGCCGCCCTCCGGGACCTGCTCGCCTGGGCCCGGGCCCAGGGGGTCCTCAGGGCTCCCGACGCCCCCGAGGCCGCCTGAGGGGCTCGCGCCGCTCATACGTCGCTTGGCCCTCCGGCGCGGTTCCAAGTGGAACTTAACGGCGAAACCCCTGCTCAGGGCCTCGGATCTTTACGCCGTCGGCGGGCCTCAGCGCAGGGCGTCGACGGCGGCGGTGATGCGGCGCTCCCGGGTCTCGGGGCGCTTCGCGTCGGCGACGGAGCGGGCGATCTCCTTCCGCCGCGAGGGCGGGAGGGCGTCGAAGGCAGGGCGGACCCCCGCGGCCTCCAGGGCGGTCGCCAGATCGTCCGGCACCTCGACGGCGCGCTCCTCGGTGTCGAGGGTGACGACGGCCTCCACCTCGTCCCCGATCTCCACCCCGAGCTCGGCGCGGGCGGCCTTCGAGAGCCCGATGAGGTTCGCCCCGCCCATCACGGCCAGGCGCAGGCGCGCACTGCGGCCGCCGATCTCCACGCGGACCGCCGCCCGCCTCCCCCCGCCCAGCTCGGCGACCTGGGCGTCGGTCAGCTCGATCGCCGTCGCCGGGCCGCGGGGGGCGAGGACGGTGCGGACGCGGACGCTCACCCTTCCGCCCAGAAGCGGTCGCTCTCGGCGGGCTTGGCGTCCACCATCACCAGCGACACGAGCCGGCCGTCGCGCACCCGGGCCAGCTGGCCGCTGAAGTTGTGCAGCGTGCGCCCGCCGCGCGCGGCGTGCACCTCCAGCATCACGAGGACCGTGTCGTCCCCGACGGCGGTGGCGTCCGTGATGTCCACGCGCACCTCGGCGGTCGGCACGTCCATCGCCTCCACGGAGGCGACGTACCCGTCGGCGTCCACGTGGCGGGTGCCGCCGTCGGCGCTCGTGATGGTCGCCGTGAAGCCGTCCCCGAGCAGGGCGCGCATGGCGGCGAGGTCGTTGCGCTCGAAGGCGTCGAGGAACTCCCGCACGACGGTCCCGGGGCTCTGCTCAGTCATGACGGGAGCCTAGGATCCGCGCGAGCGCGGTGTCGAGGGCGCGCTCCAGGGCGGGGCGGGGCAGGCGCCGCGGGTCGGCCAGGGCCTGCACGGTGAGGCCGTCCACCAGCGCGACGAGCTCGCGGGCGGCCTCCCCGGCCTCGGCGACGCCGAGCCCGGCCCCCTCCAGCGCCCCGCCGACCGCGCCCGTCCAGTCGTCGTAGCGCCGCCGTGCGACCGCGGCCATCGCGGGCGCCCCGCGGGCCCGCTCGAGGTACGCGAACCACAACCGCGCCTCGCGCCGCCGCCGGGCGTCGAGCGGGAGGCACTCCACCAGCAGCGCCCGCACCGCGCCCGCGGGGTCCGTCGCCGCCGCCGCGCGCCGGTCGGCGCGCCCCGCCGCCCGGGTCGCGACGAGCTCGAAGGCGTACGTGAGCAGGGCGTCCTTGTCGGCGAAGTAGTGGGCGAGGACCCCGGTCGACCACCCCGACTCGGCCGCCACGCCGCGAAGGGCCACGTGGTCGGCGCCGTCCCGCTCCAGGAGCGCCATGAGGGCGTCGGCGATCCCCTCCCGGCGTGCGTCGTGGTCGACGACCTTCGGCACGATCACCTCACCGCGCGTCGCGTATATCGGACGTGTGATATAAAACGACCGTACCACGAGCACTGGAGGCCCGCCCCGCCCGGGGTGCGTGGCCCGTGCATGAGGAGGTCCGGGACATGGCCTGGATCATGCTGGGTGCGGCAGGGGTGCTGGAGGTCGTGTGGGCCCTCGCGCTGAAGGCGAGCGACGGCCTCTCTCCGCGTTCCACCGCGACGTATCTGTTCCTGGGCGCGGCGGCCCTGTCGTTCGCGCTGCTGGCGGCCGCGCTGCGCCACCTGCCGGTGGGGACGGCCTACGCCGTCTGGACCGGCATCGGGGCCGTGGGGGCCGCCCTCGCCGGCGTCGTGCTCTACGGCGACGCGGCGACGGCCTCGCGCCTCGCGGCGATCGGGATGATCGCCGTCGGGATCGTGTGGCTGGCCTCGGTCAGCCACGCGTGAACGCCCCCCGCGCGGCGAGCGCGGTGGCGATCACGTCGTGGACGGGGCGGGCCCGGTACGGCGACACGCCGTTCTCGAGGGCGGCGAAGACGTAGGCGCGGTCCGGGCTCAGCCCGGACCCCGCCGGCCACACGTAGCCCGCGAGCGACGAGGTCGGGTTGTCGAACAGCGTCCCGGTCTTGGCGCGCACCCGGCCGTCGGCGGCCGACCCGCGCATGCGCCACTGCAGCGTGCCGGAGCGGCCGGCGACCGGCATGCCGCGGAACAGGGTCCGGAAGCCCGGCTCCTCGCGGACGCCGAGCAACAGGTCGGCCACCTCCCCGGCGCTGGCGCGGTTGGCCGGTGAGAGGCCGGAGCCGTCCACCAGCGTCCACCCGGCGCCGATGGACGCGGCGTGCTCCACCGCCCGCCGGGCCCCGAGCGCGCGGTTGCCGGCACCGAGCCGGTTCGAGAGCGCCTGCGCCTTCTCGTTGTCGGAGGGGCCGAGGATCGCGGCCACGGAGCGCAGGTCCAGCGGCATCGCGGTGAGCGCGGCGGACACCGTCGCCAGCTTCGTGACGGAGGCGATCGAGAGCGGCTGCTGCGACCCGGCGGCGAAGACGGTGCGGCCCCACGGGTCGCGGACGACCAAGGCGGCGCGGCGGCCGAGGGACGCCGTGGCCCGGGTGAGGGTGCGCTTCGTCGCGGGCGAGACCTCCAGCGGCGCGGGGATCGCGACGACGGCCTCGCCCGGCAGCCAGCCCGTGAGCGCGTCGGGGTACGCCATCCGCACCCAGACCGCCCCGGCCGCGTCGCGCGTGACGGACTGGGCCCTCCCCGCGATGCGGGTGGACGGGACGACGCCGGCGGACGCGGCCGCGACGTCGGGCGTCGCGCGCAGGGTCTCATCGGGGACGAGGGTGACGCCCCAGCCGGCGTCCACGGCGGGATGCTGCGGCGGCGCCACCGGGGTGACGGGCGGCGTGACCGGCGGCGGCAGGGGCACCGCCGGCGTGGTGGGCGTGGTCCCCTGGCCGAGGGCGGCGGGGGCGAGCACGGCCAGCGCCGCGGCGGCCGCCGCGAGGTGTCGTCGCAGGCGCATCGGCGGCAGGGTACCGGCCGCCCCCGACGGCGCTATCCGGGCCGGGTGCGCTCCAGCAGCACGACGGGGAGCGGCCCCAGCAGGTCCGCCAGTCGCGCGTCGGCGCCGAGACTCACTTGGCGCCCGGCCAGCGGGTCGTGCCACTCCCCGCGCAGGTCCTCGGGCACCTCGATCGCCCCGGGGTCGCCCGCGACGCGCAGCGGCAGGGTCACCAGGACGGCGTCGCCGCGGGCGTAGGCGAAGGTGTCCGGCCCGGCCTCCAGGGGGCGGTAGGAGCCCTCCGGCTCCGGGCCGAAGGCCTCGGGGTGGCGCCCGCGGACGGCCAGGGCGCGGTGCAGCAGGAACAGCTTCGCCGTCTCGCGGCGGGGCGGGGCGCCGCCGGCCACCTCGTCGAGCAGGACGCGCCGCCGCTCCCAGTCGACCGGCCGCCGGTTGTCCGGGTCGACGAGCGCGAGGTCCCAGAGCTCGTCGCCCTGGTACACGTCCGGCACGCCGGGGGCGGTGACCTTCAGGAGCGTCTGCCCCAGGGCCGCCGCCTCGCCGAGCGGGGCGACGCGGTCCACGAACGCCTCCAGGCCGGCCACGAACCCCGGAGAGGCGTAGAGCCCGTCGATGAAGGCGGCGACGCGGTCCTCGTGCGCGGTGTCCGGGTCGATCCAGCCCGTGGTCACCTTCGCCTCGCGCATCGCCTTCACCATGTAGTCGTGGAGGCGCTCCCGCTCCAGCGGCCAGGCGCCGACGAGGGTCTGGTAGATCAGGTACTCCTCGGCGGGTGAGGGGGCGCCGCCGGCGCGCAGGCCCGCGTTCTCGTCCCACCACGCGAGCACGCGCGCCTCCCACTCGGCGGCGATGCCCGACAGGGCGCCGATGCGCGCCCGCACGTCGCCCGAGCGCTTCGTGTCGTGGGTCTGGGTGGCGAGGAGGCCCCGGGGGAACCGGCGGGCCCGCGCGGCGTTGGCGGCGTGCACCTCCGCCGGCGTCCGTGACCAGCGGCCCGGGTCGCCGCCCACCTCGTTCAGCGCGGTGAGGCGCACGTACCGGTAGAGGGCGGTGTCCTCCACGCCCTTCGCCATCACGGCGCCCGTCGTCTGCTGGAAGCGCACCGCGAACGCCTCCTCCTCCGGCGAGTGGGGCTCCACCAGGGCCTCGCGCACCCGCTCGGGCAGGTCGGCGCCCTCCACGACGTCGCGGTCCTGCTCCGCGACGGCGCCCTCCTCCGGCTCGACGTAGGTGCGGTACACCGGCAGGGCGGCCACGGCGTCGGCCATCCCCGGCTCGTCCACGAGCGCCCGCAGCCGCTCGACCTCCGGGGTGAAGGTGGTGTGCGCCTCGGCGAGCTTCGCCTCCTGGGCCACCTCCGCGAACGGGCGCCCCTCGCCGGTCAGGCGCGTGTGGAGCGCGGTGAGCGGCGCCTCGCCCGCGGGATCGATGAAGAGGCCGGTCGCGTCGGCCATGAACTCGTACCCGGTCGTGCCCTCCACGGGCCAGTCCGGCAGCTCCTCGCCCGGCTCCAGGATCTTCTCCACCCAGACGTGGCGGACCCCGCGGTCGCGCAGGCGATGGAGGTAGGCGGCCGGGTCGGCGAGGCCGTCCGGGTGGTCGATGCGCAGGCCCTCCACGACGCCCTCGCCCACGAGCCGCAGCACGAGCCCGTGGGTCGTCTGGAACACGTCGGGGTCCTCCACGCGCACGCCGGCAAGCTCGTCGATGGAGAAGAACCGCCGGTGCCGCCCGGTGGCCGGGTCGATGTCGAAGAACCGCGCCCGCAGCGCCTCGTCGGCCCAGAAGGGGTTCGCGTCGTCCACGGCCATGTGGTTCGGGACGATGTCCAGGACGACGCCGAGGCCGGCCCCCGCGAGCGCGCGGAAGGCCCCCTCGCCCCCCAGGTCGTCCGAGACGCGCCGCGGGTCGATCACGTCGTACCCGTGGGTGGACCCGTGCCGGGCCTGGAGCGAGGGGGAGAGGTAGAGGTGGCTCACCCCGAGCCGCGCGAGCTGCGGCACGAGGGCGCGGGCGTCGTCGAAGGACAGCCCGGGCCCGAGCTGCAGGCGGTAGGTCGCCCGCATCACCAGGCGCGCTTGAGCAGGATGAGCGAGCGGGCCTCCACCTCCACGTCGGTGCGGGCGGGCCAGGTGCGCCAGCCCTCGGGCGCGGACGGCTCCGAGGTGGAGATGACCTGCCGCCAGCGGTTGCCGAACCGGCGCGCGGGGAGCCGGAACAGCACGTCCTCATGCCCCGCGTTGACCAGGAGGACGAAGGAGTCGTCCAGCACCGGCCGGCCGGTGGGCGTGGGGCTCGGGATCTCCTCGCCGTTGAGGAAGCAGCCCAGCACGCGGACGTCGGACGAGCGCCAGTCGCGGCGGGCCATCTCGCGCCCGTCGGGGCGGAACCAGCGGATGTCCGGCAGGCCCGAGCGGTCGGACTCGGCGCCCCCGAAGAAGTCGCGCCGGTGGAACACCGGATGCGCCTTGCGCAGCGCGATCAGGCGGCGCGTGAACTCGAGCTGCTCCCGCCCCTCGTCGTCGAGGTCCCAGTCGAACCATGAGATCTCGTTGTCCTGGCAGTAGCCGTTGTTGTTGCCCTCCTGGGTGCGGTTCATCTCGTCCCCGCCCACGAGCATCGGCACCCCTTGCGAGAGGAGCAGGGTGGCCATGAAGTTGCGCTGCTGCCGGGCGCGCAGGGTGCGGATGGCCGGGTCGTCCGTGGGCCCCTCGACGCCGTGGTTCCAGGAGCGGTTGTCGTCGGTGCCGTCCCGGTTGTCCTCGAGGTTCGCCGCGTTGTGCTTGTCGTTGTACGAGACGAGGTCGCGCAGCGTGAACCCGTCGTGCGCGGTGATGAAGTTGATCGAGGCGAACGGCTTGCGGCCGTCGTTCTGGTACAGGTCGCTCGACCCGGTGAGCCGCGAGGCGAACTCGGCCACGCCGTCGCTCTGCCCGCGCCAGAAGTCGCGCATCTCGTCGCGGTAGAGGCCGTTCCACTCGGTCCAGAGCACCGGGAAGTTGCCCACCTGGTAGCCCCCGGGGCCGACGTCCCAGGGCTCCGCGATGAGCTTCACCTGGCTCAGCACCGGGTCCTGGTGGATGACGTCGAAGAACGCCGAGAGCCGGTTGACGTCCCAGAACTCGCGGGCCAGGGCCGAGGCGAGGTCGAAGCGGAAGCCGTCGACGTGCATCTCCAGCACCCAGTACCGCAGCGAGTCCATGATGAGCCGCAGGACGCTCGGGTGCACCGGGTTGAGGCTGTTGCCCGTGCCGGTGAAGTCCACGTAGTAGCGCGGGTCCTCGGGCGAGCAGCGGTAGTACGAGAGGTTGTCGATGCCCTTGAACGAGAGCATCGGGCCCTGGTGGTTGCCCTCGGCCGTGTGGTTGTAGACGACGTCCAGGATCACCTCGATCCCGGCGCGGTGGAGCGCCTTCACCATCCCCTTGAACTCGCGCACCTGCGCGCCCGAGCGGCCGGTGGCCGAGTACATGGCGTGGGGGGCCAGGAAGCCGATCGAGCTGTAGCCCCAGTAGTTCGAGAGGCCCTTCGCCACCAAGTGGTCCTCGTCGGCGTTGTGGTGCACCGGCAGCAGTTCGACGGCCGTGACGCCCAGGGACCGCAGGTGGGCGATCGCCTCGTCCGAGGCCAGGCCGGCGTAGGTGCCGCGCAGGTCGTCCCGCACGCCGGGATGGCGCTTGGTGAAGCCCTTCACGTGGACCTCGTAGATGAGCGTCTCGTGCCAGGGCGTCGAGGGCGGGACGTCGCCCTCCCAGTCGAAGCCGGGGTCCACGACGATCGCCTTCGGGATGGCGTCGGCGTCGTCGGTGTCGTCGCGCACGAGGTCGGCGTCCGGGTTGGAGCCGTCCGGCTCGTAGGGGAGCACGTTGCCCGCCTCCCACTGCACGGGCCCCTCGATCGCCTTCGCGTAGGGGTCGATGAGCAGCTTGTGGACGTTGAAGCGGTGGCCCCCCTCCGGGTCCCAGGGGCCGTCCACCCGGAAGGCGTACCGCTGGCCCGGCCCGACGCCGTCGAGGTAGCCGTGCCAGTTGAAGGCGGTCACCTGAGTCAGCGCGATCCGCTCCTCGCGGTCGGCGTCGTCGAACAGGCACAGCTCCACCCGGGTCGCGTGCTCGGAGAAGAGGGAGAAGTTCGTCCCGCGCCCGTCCCAGGTCGCGCCGAGGGGGAACGGGTGCCCGGGCCAGACCGCCCGGCTCACCGCACCACCGCCCCGGACAGGCCGTGGAGGCGCAGCGCGCCGCCGTCCAGGGTCACGCCGTCGTGCGTCGCCAGCTCCACCACCGTGCCCTCCACCGGCACCTCCGCCTCGTCGTCTCCGAAGTTCCCCACCACGGTCCACGGCCCCCGGGCGACCGCGATCCATCCCGCACCGTCATCGTGACGCACCCCGTCCACCGTGCGGGGCAGCCCGCGCCGCAGGGCCAGGAGGCGCCCGTACAGCGCGCGCACCTCCGGGTCGCCGGCCGCGGGGTCCAGCACCGACCGCGCGAACGTACCCGGGTCCTGGGGGTCCGGAACCTCACCCCGGAACCCCTGGAAGCCGGCGAACTCGCGGCGTCGCCCCTCGCGGGTCGCGTCCGCGATGAACGGGTCGATGTGGTCCGTGAAGAACTGGAACGGCCGGTCCTCGCCGTACTCCTCGCCCATGAAGAGCATCGGGGTCCACGGGGCCAGCAGCGTCCACAGGGCGGCCAGGCGGCGCGTCGCGGCGGGCGGCCGGTCGCCCACGGCCCGGTTGCCCACCTGGTCGTGGTTCTGGGAGCAGACCACGAACCGCTCCGGGCCGATCCCGGTGGGCGGGGCCCCGTGGCGGCGCCGGCGCGACGGCTGGTACCCGCCGCGGTACACGAACGCGTGGGCCGCGGCGTCGGCGAGCATCGCCCGGTCCGCGAAGTCGCCGTAGTAGCCGTCGTGCTCGCCGGTCAGGCGCGCGTGCAGGGCGTGGTGGTGGTCGTCGGCCCACTGGGCGTCGAAGCCCAGCCCGTGTCCCGACGTGGGCGTCACCGTGCGCGGGTCGTTGAGGTCGCTCTCGGCGATGAGCACCGGCGGCACGTGCGCCGCCTCGCGCACCCGGTCCGTGAGCTCGGCCAGCACGTGGCGGGCGCCCTCGTCCTGGATCGCGTGCACCGCATCCACACGCAGGCCGTCCAGGTGGAGGTCGCGCACCCACATGCACGCGTTCTGGATCGCCCACTCGCGCACGCCGCCGCAGTCGAGGTCGTCGAAGTTGACGCTCTTGCCCCACGGGGTGCCGTGCTTCTCGGAGAGGTACGGGCCGAACGCCTCCAGCGTCTCGGAGCCCGGACCGAGGTGGTTGTAGACGACGTCGAGGATCACGCCGATCCCCTCCGCGTGGGCGGCGTCGACGAGCGCCTGCAGCCCCGCGGGGCCGCCGTAGACCGGGTGCGGTGCCCACGTGTACAGGCCGTCGTAGCCCCAGTTGCGGGTGCCGGGGAAGGTCGCGACGGGCATGAGCTCGATCGCGGTGACGCCCAGCTCGCGCAGCGCGGCGAGGCGCGGCACGATCGCGGCGAACGTCCCGTCCGGGGTGAACGTGCCGACGTGCAGTTCGTAGACGACCAGGTCGGCCAGGGAGAGCCCCGCCCAGCCGTCGTCGGTCCACGTCCACGCCCCGGGGTCCACGACGCGCGAGGGGCCGCGGACACCCTCGGGCTGGTGGCGCGAGCACGGGTCGGGCAGCGGCTCGCCGCCCGCCGGGCGCAGCCGGTAGTCGCCGCCGGCGGCCAGGGCGACCTCGCCCGTGAACACCCCGTACCCGGCCGGCTCCAGCGGCGTCTCGCCCTCCGCCGTGACCACCGCGAGCCCCTCCGCGCGGGGCGCCCACACCCGCAGCGACGTCCGCCCGCCGCCCGTGGGCAGGGCCCCGAGGGGCTCCTCCCACGGCAGCGGGCGGGGATCACTCATCCGGCGTCAGCCAGACCACGCCGAGCGGCGGCAGCGTCACCGCCGCCGACCAGGACTCCCCGCCCCACGGCACCGCCTCCGCGTTCACGCCGCCCATGTTGCCGATGTTGGCGCCGCCGTAGACGTCCGAGTCGGTGTTGAGCACCTCCCGCCAGAAGCCGCCGCGCGGCAGCGGGGTGCGGTAGCCGGGGCGCGGCACGGGGGAGAGGTTCGCCACGGCCACAAGCGGGTGGCCCGAGGCGGAGAAGCGGGCGAACGCCACGACGTTGGCGTCGCGGTCGTCCACCACGAGCCAGCGGAACCCGGAGCCGTCGGCGTCCAGCTCCCACAGCGCCGGCGTCTCGCGGTAGCGGTGGTTGAGGTCGCGCACGAGGCGCTGCATGCCGCCGTGGCGCGGGCGGTCGGCCAGGTGCCAGTCGATCGACCGCTCGTGGCTCCACTCGTCGTCCTGGGCGATCTCGCCGCCCATGAACAGCAGCTTCTTGCCGGGGTGCGCCCACATGTAGGCGTAGAGCGCGCGCAGGTTGGCGTGCTTCTGCCAGTCGTCGCCCGGCATCTTCGCCAGCAGCGAGCCCTTGCCGTGCACGACCTCGTCGTGGGACAGCGGCAGCACGAACTGCTCGGTGAAGGCGTAGACGAGCGAGAACGTGAGCTCGTCGTGGTGGTAGCGGCGGTGGATCGGGTCGAGCGAGAAGTACTGGAGCGTGTCGTGCATCCAGCCCATGTTCCACTTGAGGTCGAAGCCCAGCCCGCCCATGTCCGTCGGGCGCGAGACGGCCGGCCAGGCGGTCGACTCCTCGGCCGCGAGCAGCACGCCCGGCTCGGCCCCGTGGGTGATCTCGTTCATCTCCCGCAGGAACCCGATCGCCTCCAGGTCCTCGCGGCCTCCGTGCTCGTTCGGCACCCACTCGCCGGCGGCGCGCGAGTAGTCGCGGTAGAGCATCGAGGCGACGGCATCCACCCGCAGGCCGTCGGCGTGGTACTCCCGCAGCCACGCCAGCGCGCTCGCCACGAGGAAGTTGCGCACCTCGTTGCGGCCGAAGTTGAAGATGAGCGTGCCCCAGTCCGGGTGGGCGCCGCGCCGCGGGTCCTCGTGCTCGTAGAGGGCCGTGCCGTCGAAGCGCGCGAGCGCGAACTCGTCGCGGGGGAAGTGCGCGGGGACCCAGTCGAGGATGACGCCGATGCCCCGGGCGTGGAGCCGGTCGATCATCTCGCGCAGGTCGTCGGGGGTGCCGAGCGTGGGCGTCGGCGCGAAGTACGACGTCACCTGGTAGCCCCACGACCCCGAGAACGGGTGCGCCATCACGGGCAGCAGCTCGACGTGGGTGAAGCCCATCCACTCCGCGTAGGCGCCGAGCTCCTCGCCCAGCTCGCGGTAGGTGAGGGGGCGGTTGCCCTCGTCCGGGTTGAGCCGCCACGACGGCAGGTGGACCTCGTAGATCGACACCGGCTCGGCGTGCGGCCGGCGCTCGGTGCGGGCCGCCATCCACTCGGCGTCCCGCCACTCGTGCGCGCTCGTGAAGACCACGGAGGCGGTGCGCGGCGGCACCTCGGCCGCGGCGGCCACCGGGTCGGCCTTCAGGCGCAGCGCCCCGTCGGCACCGCGGATCTCGAACTTGTAGTGCTCGCCCGACCCGATGCCGGGGACGAAGAGCTCCCAGACGCCGGACGACCCGAGCGAGCGCATCGGGTGCACGCGCCCGTCCCAGACGTTCCAGTCGCCCACCACGCTCACCGAGCGCGCGGACGGTGCCCAGACGGCGAAGGTGACGCCGGCCACGCCGTCCATCTCCCGCGGGTGCGCGCCGAGGCCCTCCCACAGCGCCTGGTGACGGCCCTCGCCCACGAGGTGCAGGTCGAGCTCGCCCAGGCTCGGCAGGAAGGCGTAGGGGTCACGGGCCCGGCTCACGTGGCCGCCGTGCTCGACCTCCACCTCGTAACGGGGCGGCGGACCGTCCCCGGGCAGCGGGGCGATCCAGAGGCCGGAGGAGACGTGCGGGGCCTCCACCGGGGTGCCCCCGTCGGGGATCACGCGCACGGAGACGGCCTCGGGGCGCCAGACGCGGACCACGCGGTCCGCCCCCTCCCCGTGGACCCCCAGGACGGCGTGGGGCTCGTGATGGTCGCGCGCCGCGAGCTGCGCGACGTCGCGTTCGATGCCGGAGACGGTGCTCATGCCTCGACCCTCAGTACGTGTGCGGGGGTGACCGCCGGGTCGAGCCGCACGTAGTTGCGGCCCACGGACCAGCGGTGGACGTCGCCCGTGACCAGGTCGCGCACCGTGAAGGACGGGGGCAGGCCCAGGTCACCGGGGACCTCGGCGATGCCCTCGTGCGCGGCGTGGGGGTCGACGTTGACGCAGACGATCATGGTGCCGATCCCGTGACCCTTGGCGTACGCGAGCAGCGCGTCGTTCTCGGTGGTCAGGAAGCGCACGTCGATGCGCTGCAGCGGCGGCGACGACCGGCGGATCTCGTTGAGCCGCCGGACGAGCGGCAGCAGCGGGCCGTCGAGCGCGCGGTCACGGAGCTGGTACTTCTCGGAGTCGAGGTACTCCTCGCTGCCCGGCGTGACCGCCGTGCCCTCGAGGGACTCGAAACCCGAGTAGACCCCGTAGCTCGGGGACAGGGTGGCCGCCAGCACCAGCCGGGCCTCGAAGGCCGCCCGGCCGCCGTGCTGGAGGTACTCGTGGAGGATGTCCGGGGTGTTGACGAAGAAGTTCGGCCGGAAGAAGTCCGAGGCCGGCCCCGCCAGCTCGCCCACGTAGTCCGCGAGCTCCCAGGAGGCGTTCTTCCAGGTGAAGTAGGTGTAGGACTGGCTGAACCCGGACTTGGCGAGCGCGTACATCCGGGCCGGGCTCGTGAACGCCTCGGCCAGGAAGACCACGTCCGGGTGGGTCTCGCGCACGCTGCGGATGAGCCACTCCCAGAACGGGATCGGCTTCGTGTGGGGGTTGTCCACCCGGAAGATCCGGACACCGCGCTCCACCCAGAACAGCACCGCGTTGCGCAGGGTGTCCCAGAGGCCGCGCCAGTCCTCGCTCGCGAAGTTGACGTTGTAGATGTCCTGGTACCGCTTGGGCGGGTTCTCGGCGTACTTCAGCGTCCCGTCGGGGCGCCGGTGGAACCAGTCCGGGTGCTCGGCGAGCCAGGGGTGGTCCGGCGAGCACTGGATCGCGAAGTCCAGCGCGATCTCCATGCCGTGACGGCCGGCCGTGGCGACCAGGCTCTCCAGGTCGGCCAGCGTGCCGATCTCGGGGTTCACGGCCGTGTGGCCGCCGCCGTCGCCCCCGATCGCCCAGGGGCTGCCCGGCTCCCCCGCCTCGGCGGTGGGGGAGTTGTTGGCGCCCTTGCGGTGCGTGACCCCGATCGGGTGGATCGGCGGCAGGTAGAGCACGTCGAAGCCCAGGTCGGCGAGCGCCGGGATCTGCTCCTCCACGCCCGCCAGGCCGCCCCACGAGCGCGGGAAGAGCTCGTACCAGGCGCCGACGCGGGCCCGCTCGCGGTCCACGTCGATCTCCAGGACGTCCGAGCGGACGCGCTCCGGGCGGTCCTTCACCGTCGCCATGGCGGCCGCCGTCTCGGGGCCGAGGGCGAGGGCGCTGCGCTCGGTGGCCGTGCCCGGCCCGCCGAGGCCCGCGATCGCCGCGGTCACGGTCCTCGCCGCCGTCCCCTTGAGCCCGGCGAGGGCCCCCTCCAGCAGGTGGGCGCCCTCGGTGAGCTCGCTGTCGAGGGCGTCCTGGCCCGCGGCCAGCTTGCGCTCCACCTCGGACCGCCACGACGCGTACGGGTCCAGCCACACCTCCACCTGGAAGCGATGGAGCCCCAGCGCCGTCGTGACGAAGCCCCCGCGCCAGAGGTCGGGGTCGATCTGCGTCATCGGCTCCTCGGTGAAGCCGGAGGCGCCCGGGGCCTTGTGGCGGACGACCGCGCGCAGGTGCTCGTGACCGTCGCGGACGACGTCGCACTCGACCACGACGGCGTCGCCGAGGGTCCTCTTCACGGGCCAGCGCCCACCCTCGATCGACGGCCTGAGGTCGAGGACCAGGATGCGCGGGGGCTGCGTGCGGGGTGGTGTGGCGGCCACTGGCGTCACGGAGCGTAGCCTTTCCCGATCCCCGGCCGTGCGACACAACACGACCCCGTCTCGCGACGGCGCTCGGGCGTGCTGCTGCACGTCACGTCGCTGCCCGGCGGGCGCCTCGGCCCCGAGGCCCTCGCGTTCGTCGACTGGCTGGCCGCGGCGGGCCAGGAATGGTGGCAGGTGCTGCCGCTCACGCCGCCCGACGGGCACGGCTCGCCGTACGCCAGCCCGTCCGCGTTCGCGGGCCGCGCGGACGTGCTGGGGGAGCCCGATGCGCCGGTCTCGGAGGGTGAGCGCGACGCGTTCCGGCGCGACAACGCGTACTGGATCGGCGACTGGGAGCGGCACGCCGGCGCGGGCGCCCTGGACGACCAGGTGCGGTTCGCGCGCGAGTGGTCGGCGCTGCGGGACCACGCCGCGGCGCGCGGGGTGCGGCTCCTGGGCGACCTGCCGTTCTACGTCGCCCCCGGCGGCGCCGACGTGGCGGCCCATCCGGAGCTCTTCCGCGACGACGTGGTCGCCGGCGTGCCGCCGGACGCGTTCTCGGACGACGGGCAGCTCTGGGGCAACCCGACGTACGACTGGGACGCGATGGCGGCCGAGGGCTGGCGCTGGTGGACAGCCCGCCTCGCGCGGAGCGCCGACCTCCACGACGCGTCGCGCATCGACCACTTCCGGGCGTTCGAGTCGTGGTGGGCCGTCCCCCGCGGGGCGCAGACCGCGCGCGAGGGCGAGTGGCGCCCCGGTCCCGGCGACGCCGTCGTGCGCGCCGCCCGCGAGGAGCTGGGCGACGTCGCCCTCGTCGCGGAGGACCTCGGGATCATCACCCCGGCCGTCGGCGCCCTGATGGACGGCCTCGGGCTCCCCGGGATGCGGGTGCTGCAGTTCGCCTTCCCGGGCGGCCCGGACAACACCCACCGCCCCGAGCACCATCCCGAGCGGAGCCTCGTCTACGTGGGGACCCACGACAACGACACGGCCCTCGGCTGGTGGGGGTCGGCGGACGACGCGACGCGCAACGAGGCCTGGGACTGCGCGGACGCCCACGGCATCCACGACGAGCGCCCCGAGCGCATGCTGATGCGCCTCGCCCTCGCGTCCCGCTCCCGGCTCGCGGTCCTCACCGCCCAGGACCTCCTGGGCCTCGGCGGCCACGCCCGGCTCAACACCCCCGGGGTGGCGGAGGGGAACTGGACCTGGAGGCTCCGGGAGGGGGAGCTGACCCCCGATCTGGCGGCCTGGCTGCGGGAGCAGACGGAGGCGGCGGGGCGGCTCGCGGAATAGATCACCCGGCCTTGCGTGCAGGTCTCAGGGTTCAGTGAAGAGGTCCGGACCGGCCACTAACATGTGTGGCGCGAGAAGAAAGCAAACCCAGAAGGTCATGGAATGCCTTGGTTTCAGAACGCGTCGTGGCCTCGCGTAACGCATGCCGAGATCGTCAACCGCGCGAGGATTCTAGTCATTGACGACGCAGACTTTCCTTACCTGAAGCTCTTCAGGCGCGACGGTTACACCGTCGAGCGTTGGAATCGAGTCAAGGAGCTCAAGAGCCTCGAAGAGGGGAAATACGATCTGATCCTCTTGGATCTTCACGGAGTAGGGACCGGCGAGTCAGAAGATCATGGCTTCGGATTGCTAAAACATCTCCGGGAGGCGAGACCCGCGCAGATTGTCGTCGCGTACTCCAACGCCGAGTGGTCGCTTGAATACCAACCGTTCTTCCGAGATGCCGACGCTGTTCTCTCGAAGCGGGCCGACTACGTCGAGTTCAAGAGGGCGGTCGACGAGCTTCTTGATAGGAAATTCTCGCTGGGCTTCTATGTGGACCGAGTCCTCGACGTGCTGGCCGACTATGACCTTGACCCGCGACTCCGCAGGCGGATCGAGAAGGCGATTCTCAAGCGTCGACCCGAGCCGCTTCGGGCGTACCTGGGTTCGCGCGTGGACAACGTCGCCTCGGTCGATCGCGTGCTCGCTATCGTGGACGTAGCGATATCTACGGCCGACCTGTGGACCGGATAGAACTCAGCTTCTTTCCGTTCCCTTTCGTGAGCGGCGGCAAGCGCCACGAAGGCACCCTTCTTCGGTGGCCGTCGCGTTGCAGCGCCTGCGATCGCCAGTGCGAAGATGCACGCGTAGGACCCGTAGCCTTGTGTTCATACGGCGTGAACTACGTACGTCTGGGCGACGACTTCCTAGTGGCCGGGATCATCCTTAAAGAGTGGCCGACGAAGACGCCCGCTCGCGGGAAGATGCTCAAGGCCGCCGGAAAAGATGCGGTGCCGCGGGAGACCCTCGATCGGGTGGCCGCTCGATTCGCCGAGGTTCAAGAGATCGACGTTGCGGCCCTCGAGGCCCGGAAGGATGACGAGATCGAGGCCTATCGGCGGTCGGCCGCGTTCGAGCGAGACGTTGTTGATCTCTTGCGCCCGGACCTTGAGCGCACTCTTGGACAAGTCCACGACTACAAGCAGTTCATTCAGAACATCGTTCAGAACATGAATGTGATCTGGGAGACGCGCTGGCCCGGTGACGGCGTCGAGAAGCATCTCGAAAAGGCGTCCTATGAAGAGCGAGCAATCTACTGGGCTGCGCGGTTGATGGATGAGAAGCTGGACGCCGCTCTCTTCTTGCTCTATCCAGAGCGCATCGCCAGCGGCAAGACGAGGTTTCGGTTCCACGGGATGGTGACGAAGTACCGGAAGATCTACGACCGCTTCTGTAAGCAGAAGGGGCTGACTGTCGAGATCGTCGGCGAGAGCTGGGGCGACATATATGCGAACCCGCAGGCAGTGCCGGTCATTCCCCACGCACTTATCGACAATGCGACAAAGTACGCGCCGGCGAACTCGACGGTCCGGCTCCATTTCCAGGAAACGGAGGACAACATTCGTCTTACAGTGGGGTCGTACGGTCCGATCATTACCCCAGAGGAGATCAGCCGCATATTCGAACTGTTCTACCGCGGGGCGGCCGCCCGAACGCGTGAGCCGCAAGGCACGGGATTCGGCTTGGCGGCTGCGCAGTTGATCGCGAAAGAGCTTGGAACGGCTATAACTGTCGAACAGTCGGGGGATGCTAGGTCCGACGGCACGCATTGGACCGAGTTCTCTGTGGAGTTCGACCGTGCTCAGGAGCAGCCTGAACGAAGGGGCTTTCTCGGGCGCGGACGTTGACCGGTGATAAAGGCTGCCGGACGGCGGCGCCCAGCAGTCTGCCTTTCGGGGGCCGACGAGAGCAACGGTCAAGTGGATACTGAGCTCGCGTAAGCACCGGAGAGTCGAGTAGAGCAGTGCAGCGAGCTTCTGTGAGCGCTTCGCAACGTGATCGCTCCGAAGCGACAGGCGGGGCGGCTCCCCTAGGCCGGGGGCTTCCCCCGGTGCCGGATCGTGCGCCACACCACCCCAGGGAGGGCGCGGCGTGAGCCGTCCAGGGCGCGGCGGATCGCCTCGGCGGTCCCGTCCCCCGACGCCGGGGCGCCGTGGCCGCACAGCAGGCGGGCGGCGTCGAAGGCCCCGAGGGCGTGGGGCGGGGTGAGGCGGATGGCGGGGTGGACGCCCAGGGGGTCGCCGGCCCGGGCGAGGAAGTAGGGGCAGGTGCCCAGGGACTCGGGCACCACGAGGCTCCGCGTCTCCGGCCACCAGAGCGCCGTCTCGCGCCACCAGCGCCGGTGGGTGAGGGGGACGACGTGCAGGGGCAGGCCGGGCACGGCCTCCGTGGGGGTCACGTGGAGCGGGACGCCGAAGCGGGCGGCGAGGGCGGCGCCGTCGCGCGGGTGGCGGTCCAGCAGTTGCAGGACGCCGCGGACCGGCGGGAGGGGGGAGAGCAGGTCGTCGAGGCCCTCCCAGTCCACCGGGTCCACGAGCCAGGTGCCGCCGTCGGCGACGAGGGCGTGGCTCGCCCGTTGCATCACGGCGGGCTCGGGCGCGATCCACCCCGCCCCGGTGCTGTCGGCGTATGTGCGGCTCAGGACCATGGGGCGTCGCTACCCTTCGTCGGCGTGGACCACGCCATCGAGGCCGCGGCGCTCCGGAGGATGTACGGCCCGGCCGCAGGTGTCGACGGGATCGACCTCACGGTCGCCCGCGGCGAGTGCTTCGGCTTCCTCGGCCCGAACGGCGCGGGGAAGACGACATTCATCCGCCTCGCGCTCGGTCTGGTGCGCCCCGACGGCGGCACCGTCCGCGTCATGGGGCACGACGTCGGGCACGCCCGGATGGCCGCCCTCGCGGAGGTCGGTTACCTCCCGGGCGAGCTCGGGTTGTGGTCCGGCCTCACCGGCGCCCGCACCCTCGACGCCCTCGCGGCCCTCCACCCGCGCCCGCCCGTCCTGCGCGAGGAGCTCTGCGACACGCTCGAGCTGGAGCCCGCCGCCCTGCGCCGGCGGGTGCGCGAGTACTCGCGGGGGATGAAGCAGAAGCTCGGCCTCGTGGCCGCGCTGCAGCACGACCCGCCGCTCGCGATCCTCGACGAGCCCACCGGGGGCCTCGACCCCGTCATCCAGTGGCGGCTCCTCGCCTGGCTCGGCGAGCGGGCGCGGGCCGGGCGGACGATCTTCTTCTCCTCCCACGTTCTCCGCGAGGTGGAGGAACTCTGCGACCGGGTCGCGATGGTCCGCGGCGGGCGCCTCCTGTTCAGCGGCCCCCTCGCCGACCTGCGCCGCGAGCGCAGCCGCGCCGTCGAGGTCCGCTTCACCGGGCCGGTCGACCCGTCGCGGTACGCCGTGCCCGGCGTGGGCGAGGTCGCCGTCGACGGGCCCGTCCACCGCTTCGCGCTCGCCGGCGACCCCGCGCCGCTGCTCGCCGCGCTCGGCGCCCTGCCGGTCGACGACGTCTCGATCGCCCCGCAGAGCCTGGAGGACGCCTTCCGCGACCTCTACCGCGAGGACGGGGAGCAGCCCGCCCCGTGAGGACGATCTACTCCCTCGCGCTGCGCCGTGTGGCGGTGCGCCTGGCGCTGATGGCGCTCGGCTTCCTCCTGTTCGAGTTCGTGGTCGGCCTGTCGTACGCGAGCGTGGACGAGAACGCGGTGCGCCGCCTGGTCGACGCGCTGCCGCCCGCGCTGCGGGCGCTTGCCGGGAGCGCCGACATCGCCACGCCCACCGGCTTCGCGGGGTCGGGCTACCTCCATCCGGTCGCCCTCGCACTGCAGGCGGCCGCCGCGATCGCCATGGCCGCGACCCCGGCCCGGGAGACCGAGGACGGCACCGCCGAGCTCGTCCTGTCGCGCCCCCTGCCGCCCTGGCGCTGGCTCGCCGCCCACGCCCTCGCGATGGCGACGGGCCTCGCGATCGTCTGCGCCGGCGGCTACCTCGGCGGCCTGCTCGCCTCCGTCGTGGTGGACGACCTCGCCCCCGTCGATCCCGGCCCGCTCGCGGCCGCCTCCCTCGCCGGCTACCTCTGCTTCCTGGCCGTCGGCGGCATCACCCTCCTCGTCGCGGCGTGCGTGCGCGGCGGCGGGAAGGCGATCGGCTGGGCCACCGGGTTCCTGCTCGTCTCCTACGCCCTGGACTACCTCGCGCAGGTGTGGTCGGTGGCCGAGCCGCTGGGGCCGCTCTCGATCTTCCACCACCTCGACCCGCCGGCGATCCTCGGGTCGGCGGGGCTCCAGGGCGGCGACCTCCTGATCTTCGCGGCGCTGGCCGCCGTCACGACGGCCGCCGCCCTCCTCCGGATGGAGCACCGGGACCTCACCCCCTAGGCGAACCCGCGCCCGAGGTCGCCCAGGTACTCGTCGATGGCCTCCTCCAGCCGCCGGAGCTCCGCCGCCGCCAGCCGGTCCGCGGGCCGTAACCCCGCGACCTCCCGGCGGAGCGCGCGGAGCGCCCCGGCGTCGCCCGCGGCCTCGTGCACGAGGGCCAGCCGGCCGATCGCCCGCAGCGTCTCCCAGTGGCCGGCTCCGAGCTGCCCGCTCTTCACGGTCACCTGCTCGGCGATGGTGGCCGCGGCGGCGCCCCATTCGCACTGCTCCCGGAGTGCCTCGATCAGCAGCTCCCAGCTCTCCTCGACGGCCGGGCTGGTGTCGCCGAGGACCTCACGGCGTCGCCGCAGGTTCTCCTCGAGGAGCGCGCGGACGGCGGGTGGATCCCAGGACCGGAGATGGAGGTGCTCGGCGAAGTTGTGGACGCTGTCGAGCGTGCTCGGATGGTCGGGTCCGAGGAGACGGGTCTGGTCGTCCAGGACCCATTCGAGCGTCGGCAGCGCGTCGGGACCTCCCGACCAGTAGGACAGCTCGCACGCGAGCAGGTCCAGCGCCTCGAGTGCGTCGGGGTGGCCGTCGTCGAAGCAGGCGCGCCAGCCCGCCAGGACCAGTTCGCGAAGCCGCCTCGCCTCGCCGGGATCCCTCATGGCGACCATGTCCGCCAGCCTGCGCATGCTCCCCAGCGTCTCGGGATGGTCGTCTCCGAGCATCCGGCGCTGACCGTTCACGAGGCGGCGATATCTGGACTCCGCCGTGACGACGTCCCTGCGCCGGTAGGCGACCTCGGCCTCGCACTCCACCCGCCAGAGGGTGTCCTCGTCGTCCCGCCCGAACCACGTCGCGACGCGATCGGCGAGGCGCGGGCTCATCCCGTCTGCCCCTCCAGCACGAGCCTCATCCGCTCCATGGCGGTGATCACGGTGTCCTCATCGACGTCGCCGGTCGCACGGACGTAGAGGGCGTTCGGCCCCACCGAGAGGCCGAGCCGGATCTCCGCGGGGTCGTCGCGCCGGGCGCCGCGCGAGGAGCGCACCTCGGCCGGGGTCCAGGCGCTGCCGCCGTCGGCGACGAGGAACTGGGCCAGGTCGCTGCCCACCCCGGTCGCCACGAGGTGTGACGGCCAGGCGGTGGCGACCACGGTCAGGGTGCCGCCGCCCGGGGACGACCAGGTACGCGTGGCGGCGTCCGTGGGCGCCCGCCGCTCCACCACCTCCGCCAGCTCCGGGTCGTCCTCGCCGGTGAAGGCCCGGGTGAGCGCCGCGGCGTCGGCCTCGGCGCCGGGCGGGCCGCGCAGGTCGCCGGGGGACGGGAGGGCGTCGACGATCGCGAGGGCGTCGCCGGCCTCGCCACCGGGCTCGACGGGGCTCGTCGGCCCGCAGGCCGCGAGCAGGGCCGCCGCGAGGAGGGCGGCGAGGGCGAGGGCGGCGGCGCGCACGGGGGCAGCGTAGCGGCGCGACCCGCCCGGCCAACATGAGCGATCTCTCATATAACCTCGCATCCGCCCAACACGTCACATGAGGCCCGCCGAACATTCCGGGCCCGTGCCCAGGAGGACGACCACCTGTGATCACACCCCGCCGCATCGGCGCGCTCGCCGCCGCCCTCCTCGCCACCGTCGCCATCGTCTCGGCCTGCGGGTCCGACGACGACTCCGCGAGCGGGAGCACCCCCGCCGCCACCGGGGCGTTCAGCTACACCGATGGATCCGGCAAGACCGTGGAACTCGACGAGAAGCCCACCCGGATCATCGCCCACGCCTACTCCGCCGCCGCGCTCATGGAGTTTGGCATCACGCCGATCGCCGTCTACGCGGACATGCCGATCAAGGACGACGTCGGCCTGCGGAACGTGGACTTCACCGGCGTCGAGATCCTCGGCGAGGAGTGGGGGAAGATCGACGTCGAGAAGGCCGCGACGCTGAACCCCGACCTCATCGTCGGCGACTGGTGGCCGGTCGAGGAGGGCTACTCCGGCATGGAGGACGGGGTCGAGGCGAAGAGCAAGAAGATCGCCGAGCTCGCCCCGGTCGTCGGCCCCGCGCAGGGCGACTCGATCGTGACCCTGATCGAGGGCTACCAGGAGCTCGCCGCCGCGCTCGGCGCCGACGTCGAGACCGGCGAGGCCGCCGCGGCCCGGGAGCGCTTCGAGACGGCCCGCGCGGCCTTCGAGGAGGCCACCGCCGCCAAGCCCGACCTGACGGCCCTGGCGATCAGCCCCTACGGCGACTCCTACGCCGTCGCGGTGCCGGAGCACGCCCCCGAGCTGCTCGACCTGCGCGAGTGGGGCCTCGACGTGATCGTCCCGGCGAAGCCGGACCCGGAGTTCCCGTACTGGCAGACGCTCTCCTTCGAGAACGCCGACACGTACCAGCCGGACCTCCTGCTGTTCGACGACCGCAACTACCCCGGCAACCTCGAGGTGCTCGAGAAGCAGCCGATCGCGAAGAACATCGCGGCCTTCGCGGCGGGCGCGTACACGACCTGGCCGGCGTACTGGCTCCACACGTACACCGACTACGCCGAGCAGCTCGAGGCGCTGACGACGACGATCAACGAGGCGGACGCCTCCATCGGGAGCTGACGGGGGCACCGTCCGTGGGCGTGGCCGCGACGCGATGACCACCGCCGCACCCGCGGCGGCCCCGTCGCGGCCCGCCGCACCCGGCGTGCGCACGCGCCGCCTGGCCCTGGGCCTGGCGGCGCTCGTCGGCGTGCTCCTGATCGTGTGCTTCTTCAGCATCACGATGGGCTCGCGCTCCATCACGCTCCCGGTCATCTGGCAGGCGCTGACGGACTTCGACCCGGCCTCGGCGTCGGAGACCGTCGTGCGCCAGATGCGCGTGCCGCGCACGATCCTCGGCGTCGCCGTCGGGATGGCCCTCGGGCTGGCGGGGACCGTCCTCCAGGGCGTGACGCGCAACCCGCTCGCCGACCCGGGGATCATGGGGATCAACCAGGGCGCGGCGTGCGCCATGGTGCTCGCGATCATGGTCGGCGGCGTCCAGTCGCTCTCGACCTACATCTGGATCGCCTTCGCCGGCGCGGGCGTCGCGATCGTGGTCGTCTACGGGGTCGCGTCGTTCGGGCGCGAGGGCGCGACGCCCGTGAAGCTCGCCCTCGCGGGGGCCGCCGTCACGGCGGGGCTCACCTCGATCACCACGGCCGTCGTGATGACGAACCTGGACGCCCTCAACGAGCTGCGCTTCTGGCAGGTCGGGACCCTGGCGGGCCGCTACGCGGACGTCGCCTGGCAGACCGTCCCCTTCATCCTCGTGGGCGCCGTCGTCGCGCTGTGCCTGGGGCGCCCGCTCAACGGCCTCGCGCTCGGGGACGACATGGCGCACGCCCTGGGCCAGCCCGTCCGCCGCACGCGGACGATCATGTTCGTGACCGTCGCGGTGCTGTGCGGCGCGGCGACCGCGGCCTGCGGGCCGGTCGTCTTCATCGGCCTGGTCATGCCGCACGTCGCCCGCATGATCACGGGCCCGGACTACCGCTGGATCCTCCCGTACGCGGCCGTGCTCACGCCGATCGTGCTGCTGCTCGCCGACATCCTGGCCCGCGTCGTCACCTCCCCCGGCGAGCTGCAGGTGGGCGTGGTCCTGGGGGTCCTCGGCGCCCCCTTCTTCATCTTCCTGGTGCGCTACCGCAGCGTGACCGAGCTGTGACGACCCTGGCCGGGGCGCCCGCCGCCCGCGACGCCTTCCGCCACGACCGGGCCGTCCGCCGTCGCCGCGGGGCGGTCATCCTCGGCGTGCTGGCGGCGATCGCGTTCGCCCTGTTCGTCGCGACGATGATGATCGGGTCGTCGGGGCTCGGCGCCTGGGACGTCATCGCCTCCACCTTCCGGCTCCGCGAGGACGCGAGCGTGGACTTCATCGTCCACGACCTGCGCCTGCCGACGGCCATGTCCGGCCTCTTCGCCGGCGTCGCGATGGGGATCTCGGGGGTCGTCTTCCAGCGCCTGCTGGCGAACCCGCTCGCCTCACCGGACTTCGTGGGCGTGTCGGCGGGGGCCGACCTGTTCGCCGTCGCGGCGATCGTCCTCTTCTCGATCTCCTCGTTCGGGATCTCGGTGGCGGCGCTGCTCGGCGCGATCACCAGCGCGGTGCTCGTCTACGTCCTGGCGTGGAAGGACGGCGTGTCGGGCTACCGCTTCATCCTCATCGGGATCGGGATCTCCGAGTTCATGCTCGCGATCGTCGGCTACCTCGTGGTGAAGGCCGACCTCTCGGACGCCCGTGCCGCGATGACCTGGCTCGTCGGCTCCGTGGGCCAGGCCGGCGACGACCAGCGGCTCGCGCTCGAGGTCACGGTGCTCGTGATGGTGCCGCTGGCGATCATCCTGGGACGCAACCTGCGCACGCTGGAGCTGGGCGACGACGCCGCGGCGGCGCTCGGCGCCCGCGTGGAGCCGGCCCGCCTCGGCCTCCTGGCCGTCTCGATCGTGCTCATCGCCGTGGCGACCGCCGCGGTGGGGCCGATGCTGTTCGTGGCCCTCATGGCCGGCCCGATCGCGATGCGCCTGCTGGGCTCGGCCCCCGGCGTCGTCGCCGCGGCCGGCCTGGTGGGGGCGATCATCGTGATGGGCGCCGACCTGATCGCGCTGCACCTGTTCCCGTTCATGCTGCCGACCGGCGTGGTGACCGGCGCCATCGGCGCGCCGTACCTGATCTGGCTGCTGGCGACGGCCAACCGCGAGGGGAGGGGCGGATGAGCCGCAGGCCGCCGCACGAGCTGCGCGCCGCCGAGCTGACGCTGGGCTACGGCGACCGGGACGTCATCGAGTCGCTCGACGTGACGATCCCGGACGGGCGCATCACGATGATCGTGGGCGCCAACGCCTGCGGGAAGTCGACGCTGCTGCGCGGGCTCGCCCGCCTGCTGCGACCCCGCGGCGGCGCGGTGATCCTGGACGGCACCTCCGTGCAGGACATGCGCTCGATCGAGGTCGCGAAGGTCCTCGGCCTGCTGCCGCAGACCCCCGTCGCGCCCGACGGCATCACGGTGGGCGACCTCGTGGGCCGCGGTCGCTACCCGCACCAGGGCTGGTTCCGCCAGTGGGGCGCCGACGACGAGGACGCCGTGGCGCAGGCGCTCGCCTCCACCGGCACCTCCGAGCTCGTGGCCCGGCGCGTCGGCGAGCTCTCGGGCGGGCAGCGGCAGCGGGTGTGGGTGGCGATGGCGCTCGCCCAGGACACGGACCTGCTGCTGCTGGACGAGCCCACCACCTTCCTGGACATCAACCACCAGGTGGAGCTGCTCGACCTGCTCACGGACCTCAACCGCGACGGCGGCACGACGATCGTCGTGGTGATGCACGACCTCAACCTGGCGTGCCGCTACGCGGACCACATCATCGCCATGAAGGACGGCGGGATCCTGGCCGAGGGCGCGCCCTCCGACGTCATCGACGCGGCCCTGATCACGGCGACCTACGGCCTCGCCTGCGAGGTGGTCCCGGACCCCGTCAGCGGCACCCCCATGATCGTCCCGAAGGGCCGCCACCATGCGGCTCCGCGGCCCGCGCGAGGTTAACCGAGGCTCAATCCCGCAGGGTGGGGAGCGGCGCGAGGCGTTCCTATACTCCTCATAACCGCACCGGCGGAGAGAGGGCCGGGCGGTACCCCCAAGGAGAGACGATGAACCTCGCCGCGTACAAGGCGGGAAACAACTTCAAGACCTTCCTGCTGGTCGCAGCCCTCACGGGGCTGCTGATCGCGATCGGCTACCTGATCGGCGGCGCGAGCGGCCTGATCGTGTTCGCCGCCATCGCGATCGTCTTCAACTTCGCGATGTACTGGTTCAGCGGGAAGATGGCGCTGAAGATGAGCCGGGCCCAGGAGGTCTCCGAGGCCGAGGAGCCCGAGCTGCATCGCATGATCGCCGTGCTCGCCGAGCGCGCCGGCGTCCCGAAGCCGGGCGTGTACGTCACGCCTGCCGAGCAGCCGAACGCGTTCGCGACGGGCCGCAACCCGAAGCACGCGGCGATCGCCGTCACCGCCGGCATCCAGCGGGCCCTGAGCCCGCGTGAGCTGGAGGGCGTGCTCGCCCACGAGATGGCCCACATCAAGAACCGCGACATCCTCATCGCCAGCATCGCGGCGATGGTGGCGGGCGCCATCTCGGCCATCGCGAACTTCCTGCAGTTCTCGCTGTTCTTCGGTGGCGACGACGACAACCCGCTCGGCCTCATCGGCACGCTGGCCACGATCATCCTCGCCCCGATCGCGGCGGTGATCATCCAGCTCGCCGTCTCGCGCCAGCGCGAGTACGTGGCCGACGCGACCGGCGCCGAGCTGCTCGGCGACCCGGAGCCGCTCGCCGACGCGCTGGAGACCCTGCACCGCGGCGCCGCGGCGATCCCGATGAAGGTGAACCCGGCGGCCGAGCCGCTCTACATCGTCAACCCGCTCGCCGCCCACGCGCGCGGCCGGGGCTCGGGCTTCGGCAAGCTGTTCTCGACGCACCCCCCGATGGAGGAGCGCGTCGCCCGCCTCCGCGCGATGTCCGGTGCGCGGAGCATGCAGATCCAGACCTTCTAGGTCGCGGTCGGGGTCCCCGGGGCACGCGCCCCGGGGACGCGCCCCCCGGGGATGATCCCCGGGGGCGCTACACTCGGGTCTGTTTCCGGGGACGACCGTCCCGACGGACGCCGTGGCGGCGCCGGGTATCCGGGGGCCGCCACGCCCGTGTCGGGACCGACCATCGAGTAGCGCCACGTGCGCGAGTTCTTCGTTCAGAACGAGACCATCATCCTGTTCGCGCAGGGCCTGGTCTTCTTCTCGCTCGGCTTCGCCGTGTGGCTGCAGCGACGGCGCGCGACGCGCCTGACGCTGACCTCATCCCTGATCTGGCTGGCGGCCTTCGCCTTCGTGGAGGCCGTCGCCGTGTGGGGGCACGTCTTCATCCCCATCCAGGAGACATACCTCGACGCGGGCGTGATCGAGGGGCTGCTCGTGCTCCGCGCGGTGGTCCAGGTGGCGGCCTTCGTGTTCCTGGTGCAGTTCGGCCTGCGGCTGCTCAACCTGACGCCGGTCGCGCGCCGGTCGCTGACCGGGTTCTCGATCGTCGTCGCCCTCGCGATCCTCGGCGGCACGGCCCTGGCCTCCGGCTCCACGGGCTGGGGCGCGGCCGAGTGGGAGGGCGCCGCGGTCGCCCTGTCGCGCTACCTGCTGCTGTTCCCGGGGGCGCTGCTCGCCGCCGTCGGCCTCTGGCGCCAGCGGGCCGAGCTGGCCGAGGCCGGCATGACCGGCATCAAGCCGTACGCCGCGGCGGCCGCCGCCGTCCTCGCCGTCTACGGCGTCGTGGGCGGCCTCATCGTCCCGGCCGGCCCGATCGCCCCGAACGGGCTCGACTCGGACGGCTGGTTCGAGCTCACGGGCCTGCCGCTCGAGGTGCTGCGCGGCACGGCGGGCCTCGCGCTCTGCGTGCTGGCCGTGAAGCTGCTGGAGATCTTCGACGTCGAGGCGAAGCAGCAGCTCGAGGCCCTCGACCGCGCCCGCGCGATCGCCGAGGAGCGGGCCCGGTTCCGCCGCGACCTCCACGACGGCACGATCCAGTCGATCTACGCCGCCGGCCTGCACCTGGAGTCGATCGCGATCCGCTCCGACGACCCGTCGGTGCGCACCGAGGTGCGCGAGGTGGTGTCCGACCTCAACGCCGCCACCGACGGGATCCGCGACTACATCCGCGCGCTCGCGCAGCCCGCCCCCACCCCGGAGGGCCTGGCGACCGCGCTCAAGGACCTCTCCCGGCGTTTCGCCGAGGAGACCGGCCGCGAGGTCCGCTTCGCCGCCGAGGGCCTGCCCGTGGCCGGCCCGCTGCCCGACGAGGCCGGGCAGCACCTCTCACAGATCCTCCGCGAGGCCCTCTCGAACACGGCGCGCCACGCCGGCGCCTGCCGGGTGCGGGTCTCGCTCGTCTTCGCGGCCGACGAGCTCGACCTCGTCGTGACCGACGACGGCTGCGGCCCCGGCACCCCCGCCGAGGGCGGCGACACCGGGCGCCACGAAGGCCTCCGCAACATGCGCGAGCGCGCCCGCCGCCTCGGCGGCCGCCTGGACGTGGACGAGGCCCCCGGCGGGGGCACCCGCGTCATGCTCGCCGTGCCCCTCGACAGCGACCTGACCGACGAGGACGACTCCCTTCCCTCCGATCCCGAGCGCGAGGTGACCCACCGATGACATCCACCGTCCCGGAACCCATCCGGGTGCTGATCGTGGACGACCACGCCGTCGTCCGGATCGGCCTGCGGACCCTGCTGACCCACACGGCGGGGTTCCGCGTCGTCGGTGAGGCGCAGACGGCTGCCGAGGCCGTGCAGCTCAACGAGCAGATGCACCCCGACGTCGTCCTCATGGACGTGCGGCTGCCCGACGGCAGCGGCGTCGAGGCGTGCCGGAAGATCAAGGCCGACCACCCCGACGCCCGGGTGGTGATGCTCACCTCGTACTCCGACGAGGAGGCCATCGTCGGCGCCGTCATGGCCGGCGCGAGCGGCTACCTGCTCAAGCAGGCCGACTCCGAGCGGCTCACCCAGGCGATCCGCGAGGCGGCCGCCGGGGAGTCCACCCTCGACCCGCGGGCCGCCGGCGCCCTGCTCTCCCAGTTCCGGGAGCTGTCGGCCAAGCAGGCCGAGGCCGAGCTCGCCGGGCTCACCGACCGCGAGCGCCGCATGCTCGCGCTCATCGCCGAGGGCTACACGAACCGGGCGATCGGCGAGGTGCTCCACCTCTCCGAGAAGACGGTCCGCAACCACGTGAGCCAGCTGCTCCGCAAGCTCGGCTTCCAGCGCCGCTCCCAGGCGGCCGCCTGGGCCGGCCAGCGCCGCCTGGAGCTCCCCCCGGACTGAGCCGGGTCCCTAGAGGCGGTGGATCGCGAGCAGCGCGTCCGCCGTCTCCCGGGAGGCCACGCCGGTCACCTCCAGGCCGGCGTCGGCCTGGAAGCCGGCGACCGCCTCGGCGGTCGCGCGGTCGAAGCGCCCGCTCATCGCCCCGGAGGGCATGAGGCCGCGCACCACGAGCAGCAGCTGGACGGTCTGCGCGGGGAGCGCTGGCGCCTCGGCGACCGCGAGGGCGTCCCGCCAGGAGGCCGTCGGGGCGGCCCGGCGCGGCGGGGCGAGGGTGGTGGCGGCTGCGGTGGCGGCGTGCATCGTGCGGGGCTCCCGGTCGGGGGGTCGTCGTGGCATGACGATCCTGCGCCCATGCGGGGTCCCGTGCCATCGGGGGACACCCTGGTCGGACCCCTGTCACACCCCCGGGTCCCTCGGGGTCGTATGGGGGTCGGGTCGGGGTGATCACCCATGGCCGGGGTCGCGCCGTACTGTGACGCTGGCCGTGTCGTCGCCCGACCGGCGGGCGACCGCACCCGAGGAGCACCGTGGAATCGACCACATCGACGGCCCCGCGACCGCCCCTGCAGCGCGCCCGCGACGACTCCCTGCTGCTCGGCGTGTGCGCCGGCATCGGCCGCTCCCTCGGCGTCGCCCCGCTCTGGCCGCGACTCGGCGCCATCGCGCTCTGTGCGGTCGTGCCCGCCGTGGGGCTCATCGCCTACGCGGTGCTCGGGGTGGTGGTGCGCCGGGACGACGGCCGCATGGCCCTGGGCGGCGAGCCGGACGACGGCCGCGAGACCGGCATCGGCTGGGGCCTCGTGCTCGTCTCGGGCTGGCTCGCCCTCACCTCGCCGGGCGCGGTCACCCTGGGCGCCCCGTCGCCGCTGCTCCTCGTCGCGGCGGGGGCCGCCGCGATCGTGGCGGCCTACGCCGCCGGCCGTGGGGGCGCGCCGGCCGGGGACGAGGCGGAGGGCGCCGGCGACGGGGCGACCCTCACGCTGCCCGCGACGACCGAGGAGCCCGTGACGGAGACCCTGCCGCCGCAGGCCCCGGCCCCGGCCGGCAAGCCCGGGCCGTCGCTGCTCCTGATCGGCGTCGGCGCGCTGGCGGTCGTCGCGCTCGGCACCCTGCTGCTCAACCCGGTGGCCGCGTTCTCGCTCGGGCCGGTCCGGGCCGTCACCTCCGGCGCCTGGACGCTCGGGCTGCTGGCCCTCGCCGGCGTCGTCGCCGCGATCGTCCTCAACGGCCGCCGCCACGCCGGGGGCCTCCTGGCCCTGTCGCTCGTGGTGGGTGCGATGGCCATCGGGCTCGGGTCGGTGGCCGACGAGGCCGGGCGCGTCGACGGGTCCGAGCCGGTGGTGCAGTGGGTGCTCCAGCGCGGCGCCGACCTGCTGCGGCTCGACGGGTGACGACGGCGGCGCCCACGGTCCCCCCGGCACCGCGCGCCGCCACCCGCTCGGCGACCGACCGCGCCGTCCTCGGCGTGTGCGGCGGCCTCGGGCGGGCGTTCGGGGTCGACCCGGCCCTGCTGCGGCTGGCGTTCGTCGCGCTGGCGGCCGTCGGCGGCATCGGCGCCGCCCTCTACGTGGCCGCCGCCCTCGCGCTGCCCCCGCCCGTCGAGCGCCCCGCCGAGAGCGCCGCCCACCTCCAGACGGCGACGGCCACGGTGCTCCTGGTCGGCGCCGTGCTCGTGCTCGTCGAGCGCGCGGGCCTGCTCGTCCCCGTCGGCCTCCTGTGGCCGGCCACGGCGATCCTGGGCGGCATCGGCCTCGCGTGGCGCTTCTCGGGCGGGGAGGTCGCCGCGCCCCGGGACGGCGCGCTGTGGGCGCGGCCGGCTCTGGTCGAGGGCCTGCGCGCGGCCGCCGCGGTGGCGCTCATCGTGGGCGCGGGCGCGGCCCTCGTGCTCCAGACCGGCGGGGTCGCCGCCGCCGCGGCCATCGCCGTCACGGCCTCGCTCATCGTGGCCGGCATCGGCCTGCTGGTGGGCCCGCGGCTCGCCCGGGCGCGGGCCGAGACCGAGCGCGAGCGCGCCGACCGCGCCCGCGCCGAGGAGCGGGTCGCGGTGGCCGCGCGGCTCCACGACTCCGTCCTGCAGACCCTCGCGCTCATCCAGCGCAGCGACGACGCCGGCCGCAGCGCGATGCTCGCCCGCCAGCAGGAGCGCGAGCTGCGCGGGTGGCTCTACGGGGCGGCCGGGGAGGGAGGCGCGCCCACCGTCGGGGCCGCGCTCGCCGCCGTCGCCGCCCAGGTGGAGGAGCGGTACGGTGTCCGCGTGGAGCTGGTCCAGGCGACCGACGCGGCGATGGACGACCGCATGGCGGAGTGCGTCGCGGCCGCGGGCGAGGCGATCACGAACGCCGCCAAGCACGCCGGGGTGGACTCGGTCTCCGTGCTCACGCGGGTCACGGACGGCGAGCTGTCCATCTTCGTGCGGGACCGCGGCGCCGGGTTCGACCCCTCCGCGGTCGCCCTCGACCGCCACGGCCTGTCCGAGTCGATCCGGGGCCGCATGACGCGCGCGGGCGGCCGGGCCGAGATCGCCTCGGCCCCGGGCGAGGGCACGGAGGTCGAGCTGCTGCTGCCGCGGGGCGCCGGGTGAGCCGCCCGGTGCGGCGGGTGGTGCTGGTGGACGACCACGAGATCTTCCGCGCCGGGCTGCGCGCGGGCCTGGACGACTCCGTGCGCGTGGTGGGCGAGGCCGGGACGGTGGAGGCGGCGATCCCGCTCATCCGGGCCGAGGACCCGGACGTCGTCCTGCTCGACGTCCACCTGCCCGACGGGGGCGGCCAGGCCGTCATCCCGGCCGTCCACGGCGAGCGCCCGGGGGTGCGGTTCCTGGCCCTCTCGGTGTCCGACCACGCCGAGGACGTCGTGGCCGTCATCCGGGCGGGGGCGCGGGGGTACGTGACCAAGTCCATCGCCCCGGGCGACCTCGTGGACGCGATCCACCGGGTGGCCGACGGCGACGCCGTCTTCTCCCCCTGGCTGGCCGGCGTCGTGCTCGACGCCTTCGCCGGCGAGGCGCCCTCGTCCGCCGACCCCGAGCTCGACCTCCTGACGCCCCGCGAGCACGACGTGCTGCTGCTCATCGCGCGCGGCTACACCTACAAGGAGATCGCGGCGCGCCTCCATCTGTCGGTGAAGACGGTCGAGAGCCACGTGTCCCGCGTGCTCCGCAAGCTGCAGCTCTCGAACCGCAACGAGCTGACCGCCTGGGCCCTGCGCCGCCGCATGATCTGAGCGCCCCGGCGGCGCGCCGCAAGGAATAGGGCGATTGGCGGAGAAACGAGCGGAGGTCAACCGCCGCCACGAAGGTGCGCTCGATGCCCCGAACCGCCCGCGTCCTCGCCCTCGCCAATCAGAAGGGCGGCGTCGCGAAGACCACCACCACGCTCAACCTGGGCGTCGCCCTGAAGGACATGGGCGCCCGCGTGCTCGCGATCGACCTCGACCCGCAGAGCAACCTGTCGATGAGCCAGGGGATCGACGTCGAGGGCCTCGAGGACGGCATGTACCACGTCCTCACCGGGTCGGCGGGCATCGCGGACATCGTCCAGGCCCGCGAGATCGACATCGCGCCCGCCGGCATCGAGCTCGCCGGCGCCGAGATCGCGCTGTCGGCCATGATCGGCCGCGAGCGGGCCCTGGAGCGCGCGATCCGGCCGGTGCGCGAGCTCTACGACTACGTCCTGCTGGACACCCCGCCGTCGCTCGGCCTGCTCACCATCAACGCGATGGTGGCCGCCGAGGGCGTGATCGTGCCGGTCCAGTGCGAGTACCTCTCGCTGCGCGGGCTGGCGCAGCTGAAGGGCACGCTGACGCAGGTCCGCGAGAACCTGAACCCCTCCGTGGACATCGTGGGTATCCTTCCGACGATGTACGACGGCCGCACCATCCACGGCCGCGAGGCGGTCGACATGCTCGAGGAGAGCTTCGGCGAGCGCGTGTACCGGACCCGGATCGGCAAGACCATCCGGTTCGCCGAGGCACCCGTCGAGGGCTCCAGCGTGATCCGCTACGACCCGCAGGGGCAGGCGGCCCGGTGGTACCGGCAGCTCGCCCGCGAGGTCGCGGCCAGCCCGGTGGGCGTCGAGCTCCCCGGCGCGGCGCGGGTGGCGGCGGCATGAGCACGCGCGGCGGCAGGCCGAGCATGCGCGAGGGCCCGCTCTCGGAGCTCTTCCGCAGCACCGAGCCGTCCGGCGAGATGGGCGGCTTCGGCACGGACCCGGAATCCGACCTCCCGCGCGGCGGCGACGGCACCAACTACGTCGCGATGATCCGCGTGGTCGGCGTCGGCGGCGCGGGCTGCAACGCCATCAACCGCATGATCGAGGCGGGCCTGCGGGGCGTCGAGTTCGTCGCGGTGAACACGGACCGCCAGGCGCTCGAGGAGAGCGAGGCGGACGTCCGCATCCCGGTCGGGATGGAGCTCACCCGCGGCCTCGGCACCGGCGGCGACCCGGGCCTCGGCGAACAGGCGGTGAAGGAGAGCGAGGACGCCGTGCGGCGCGCGCTGCGCGGCTCGGACCTCGTCTTCATCGCGGCCGGCGAGGGCGGCGGCACCGGCTCCGGCGGCGCGCCCCTGGTGGCGAAGGTCGCCCGCGAGATGGGCGCCCTGACCGTCGCCGTGGTCACCCGCCCGTTCGGCTTCGAGGGCGCCCGGCGCACCCGCGCCGCCGAGGAGGGCCTGGCCCGCCTGCAGGACGCCGCGGACACGGTCATCGTGATCCCCAACGACCGCCTCATGGCGGTGCTCGAGCGCGGCACGAGCATGGTCGAGGCCTTCAAGGTGGCCGACGACCTGCTGCGCCAGGGCGTGCAGGGCATCTGCGACATGATCACCCTGCCGGGCCTGATCAACCTGGACTTCGCCGACGTGCGCACGATCATCCGGGGCGCGGGCACCGCCCTCCTCGGCATCGGCTACGCCGGCGGCGGCAACCGCGCGGCCGACGCGGCCCTCGCGGCGATCGCGTCCCCGCTGCTCGAGACCCCGATCGACGGCGCGAAGGGCATCCTGCTCGGCGTGACCGGCGGCCAGGACCTCTCGCTGGTCGAGGTGAGCGAGGCCGCCCGCGTGGTGGCCGACGCCGCCGACCCGGACGCGAACATCATCTTCGGCGCCACGATCGACCCCGACCTGCAGGGCCAGGTGTGGGTCACGGTGGTCGCCGCGAACTTCAGCGGCGTCCGCGCGGCGCCCCCGCCGCCGCCCGAGCCGGCCCCCGCTCCGGTCGCCCCCGCGCGGCCGGCCCGCGCCGAGCGCCCCGGCCCCACGCTGGCCCGCCCGGCCCGCAGCGTCGAGCTGCCCTACCCGGCCGCGTCGCCCACGCGCGCCCCGGCCCCCGAGCCGCCGCCCGCCCTGGACGAGCCGCGCGTGTTCGACGTCGAGGACATGGGCCCGCCGTCGCCCGCAGCAGGGCCGGCCCCCGAGCCCGAGCCGGACCCGGACGCCACCCAGTCCATCAGCCGCAGCGACATCGACGCCGCGATCCGCGAGCGCGAGCGGGAGGACCGGGAGTAGCACCGTCCCGCGGTGACGCGCCCGCCGGCGTCGTCGCCGCCGGGCATCCCCGCAGCGCACGCGCCGGGGCGGAGGCGCTCGCGCGCGGTGGCAACGCCGTGGACGCGGTCTGCGCGGCGGCCTTCGCGGCCGCGGTGGCCGAGAGCCCGCTCACCGGGCCGGGGGCCGGCGGCTTCCTGCTGGCCCGGGCGCCGGACGGCACCACGACGCTGCTCGACTTCTTCGTGGCGGTCCCGGGCCTCGGGCCGTCGGGGCGTGCGCTCGACCCCGCCGACCTCGACTCCTTCACCGTGCCGTTCGGCGGCGCGGACCAGGTGTTCCACATCGGCCCGGCGTCGGTGGCCGTGCCGGGGATGATCGCGGGGCTCGGGGAGGCCGCGGGCCGGCTGGGGCGCCTGCCACTGGCCGAGATCGTCGCCCCGGCCGTCGCCCTGGCGCGCGAGGGCGTCGTCCTGAGCCGCCAGGCGGCCTACCTCCATGGGATCCTCGGCGAGATGCTGGCGGCGAGCCCCGCCTCGGCCGCCGTGTACGCCCCCGGCGGCCGGCTGCTGGGCGAGGGCGAACGGGTGAGGTTCCCCGACCTGGCCGAGACCCTGCGCCACCTGGGCGAGGCGGGTCCCGCGACGATGCGCAACGGCCAGTTGGCGCGCGAGATCGTGAGCCACCTGGCGGCCGGCGGCGGCCTGGTGACCGCGGAGGACCTGGCCGGGTACGCGGTGACGGAGCGGGAGCCGCTCTCCATCGACTACCGCGGGACGACGGTGCTCACGAACCCGCCGCCGTCCTCCGGGGGCGCACTCATCGCCGCCGCCCTGCGGGCGATGGGGGAGGGCCCCGCTCCCGCGACGACCGTGGACCACTACCGCGCCGTGGTGCGGGCCGGGTGGGCGGCGAACGCCCTCCGGGACGACGCCTTCCCCTCCGACCTGCAGGAGGAGGACGCGATGGAGCGCATCTGGGCGCGCAAGCCGGCCGGATCGACCACCCACGTGAGCGCGGTGGACGCCGACGGCGGCATGGCGAGCCTCTCCTCCTCGAACGGGTCGGGCTCCGGGGTGATGCCGCCCGGCACGGGCATCCTCCTGAACAACATGCTGGGCGAGGAGGACCTCAACCCGGGCGGGTTCGGGCGCCTGCCCGCCGGGGTGCGGATGACGTCGATGATGGCGCCGAGCCTGCTGCTGCGCGATGGGGAGCCCGTGCTCGCCCTGGGCTCCGCGGGGTCGAACCGGCTGCGGTCGGCCATCCTGCAGACGCTGGTCAGTATCGTGGACGGCGGCATGACGGCGACCGACGCGGTGCGCCGCCCGCGCGTCCATCCGGAGGGTGACGGGGTGGACGTGGAGGGGGGCGTCCCGGGCGAGGCCGTCGCCGCCCTCGTCGCCGACGGGCACGGCCTGCGGCGGTGGGGGGAGATGAACCTGTTCTTCGGCGGCGTCTCCGTCGCCGGCCGGGGGCGCGACGGGCTCGAGGGGGCCGGCGACCCGCGCCGGGGAGGCGGAGCGGCCGCCGTGACCCGAGCCGGAGAGGTGCTTTCCATATGACTCACCGTCGAGTCGAGGTTGAGGGTGTGGCCTACGACCTCGATCCACAGCCCATCCGGACGTCCCTCACGGACGGTCCGAGCATGCTGTGGGGCTTCCAGGTGCGCGTCCTCGATCCGGAGGGGATCGAGCTTGGGATCAAGACCTGCTTCGTCGGCCGCGTGTCGGTGCAGTTCCGGAACGCCGACGCCCTCGAGGGGCCCATCGAGGACCTCCTCCCCGTCCTCCACGAGCTGGCCTTCGAGAAGATCACCCCGCGCCTCGCCGAGGGCGAGACGGGAGACGAGATCCTCTTCGCCTGACTTCGGGACGTCGCTCGGAAGGCGGCGCTGTGCAGGTGAGAACGCGCTTGTACCTGGCCCCCAGGTCCAAGTGGAACTCGAGCGACGGAGCGCACCGCGGCGGCCGGGTGGGCCCCGGCCGCCGGTTCCTCAGAGGGGCCTAGGCGGCCTCGGGCTCCCCGCCGATGACGCCGGCCACGCCCCGCGGGCCGGCGCGCAGGATCTGGGCGGCCCGGCGGGCGCCGCGGGCGCGGTCGTGGGCGTCCTTGGCGGCGAGCATGTCGCCGGAGCGCCAGGCCTCGGCGAGCTCGCGCTCGGCGGCTGCCGCCATCCGGTCGAGGGCGTCGGCCTTCCGGACCGACGGGCTCGTGCGGCGACGGGGCCGGGCGGGTGCGGCGGGGGTGCCGCCGGGGCGCTGCGCGACGGGCGCGACAGCCGGGGCGACGGCGCCGGGGAACAGGAGGAGCTGGCCCTGTGAGGTGGTCGAACGCATGTTCGTAGTGTGCCACCCGCCTCGGACGGAACGGGGGTCACGGAGGGCCCCTACGGCCAATTGACGGCCAAGGCACCGGCCAATTGGCCCCGAGGGGGGCGGGCACAGGCGCGGCAGCGGCCCCCGGCAGCCCGCTCAGCGGCGGCGCAGGTCCTCGGGGGCGAGGGGGTCGGGGCCAGGACCGGCCTCGCGGACGGTCACGGGGCCACCGTCGTGCGGGACGTGGACCACGATGTGGTGGCCGACGCCGGGGAGCTCGAAGCGGAAGGCCCAGTCCGAGGCGGTCCACCCCGCGACGCGCAGGGCCGCCGAGCCCGCGTCCGTGGTGCGGGCGAGTGCCCGGGTCGCCTCTCCCAGCGCCGCCGCGCCCACGGGGCCGAGCAGGCCGGAGAGGGCGTTCGGCGACGTCTCCTCGCTCACGAGGGGCCCCCGAAGGGCAGCGCGACGACCCGGGCGGGCGCGCCGGCGACATCCACCGCGGCCCCGTCCTCCACCTCACGACGCACGACCGCCAGCCCGATGGGGCCGAGGTCGGGCGTGGTGGCGACGCTGGTGAGCCGTCCCACCTCGCGGCCGTCGTGCAGCACGGGGTCGCCCACGGCGCCCGCGCCCTCCAGCACGACGCCGCGCAGGCGGCGGTTCGCATGACCGCGGAACTGCAGTCGCGCGACGGTCTCCTGGCCCAGGTAGCAGCCCTTCGAGAACGAGACCGCGCGGCCCTCCAGCCCGAGCTCCTGCACCAGGCTGGTGGGCGTCCCGTCCACGCCGACCCGGGGGACCCCGGCCACCACGCGCGCCATCTCCACGGCGTCGGCGGGCACCTCGGCGGCGCCGGCGGCGGCGATCGCCCGCGGGGCGTCGTCGGTGAGGAGGTCCACGGAGCCGGGGAGCGCGCCGGGCACGCGGGGCTCGTCCGTGGTCGGGGCGGGGGCGTTGACGAGCGTCACGACCCCCACCGGCTCGGGGCCGAGGATGTCCAGGTCCTCCGAGAAGTGGTACCGCTCGAGCAGCCCGGCCAGGGTCTCCGCGGCATCGGCGGCCACGAGGAGCGTGAACGCGTCCGGCCCGTCGCGGTGGGCGCGGAGCTCCACGAGCACGTGCCCCTTCGCGTCGAGCACGAGCGCCGCGCAGGCCTCGCCCTCGTCCAGGCCGGCGACGTCGTTCGTCAGCAGCCCGTGGAGGAAGGACGCCGCGTCGGGCCCCTCCACCCAGATCACCGCGGCCTCGCCGCGCGCGGCCACCGGCTCACCGGCCCGCAGCCGGGCGTATCCGTCGGCCGCCTCGGGGCGCACGGCGGCGGGCGCGCTCACGGCGTCGAGACCTTCCCGTTCGTGCTCGCCCGCTCCGCCGCCATCCGGGCGTGGCGCGCCCCGCGGTCGGCGTCCTCCAGCAGCTCGGCGAGCATCCCGAGGCGCTGGGACTCGTCGCGGCTCTCCAGCAGCCGCTGCTTCACGTCCTGCGGGATCTCGAGCGTCGCCGCGATCGCGTAGGAGAGGGGGACGCCCTCGGGCCGGTCCGGCTCGGCGTCGCCGCCCAGGCCGGCGAGCCCGCGGTACCGGCGCAGCACGCCCTCCGCGAGCTCCGGCGGCGCGGGCGCCGGGTCGTCCCGGAGGGTCTCGACCATGGCCGAGAAGTAGAGCCGGCCGTCGGTCTCATCGACCACGCGCACCGGCTCCACGCCCCGCACGACGACGTTTAGGCGCCCGTCGTCGAAGCGCCGCACCAAGGTCTCGAACACCGCGGCGCAGCCCACGTCGGCCGAGCCGGTGCCGTCGGCCCGGATGACGACGAACGGGGTCTCCTCGAGCACGCAGTCCGCGTAGAGCTGCCGGTACCGCGGCTCGAAGAGGTGCAGGGGGACGCGCTCGCTCGGCAGCAGGACGAGGTCCAGTGGGAAGAGGCCGAGGTCGCGTGCGTCGCTCACCGTCCGCTCACTCTAGCCCGGAGCGCCCTCACCCCGCCGGGACGGGGGCCGCGGCGACGACGTCCCGGTAGAGGCCGGCGAGCGCGTCGATGTGGCCCTCCACGGTGAACTCCGCCCGCCGCTCCGCCACCCGGGCCCGCAGCGCGGCGCCCCCGGCGGCGGCGAGCGCCGCGGGCACGTCGGCCGCGTCCTCCACCACCACGCCCACGCCCTCGCGGCGCACGAGGTCGGCGAGCGCCCGGTGCGGCCCGCTCACCACGGGGATCCCGGAGGCCAGGTACTCGAAGGCCTTGTTCGGCAGCGCGGTGTCCAGGTGGGCGTCGTTCAGGCCGGCGTTGAACGCCGCCCAGCCCACGTCGTAGCCCGGCAGCGCGCGCATGAGCGCCGACGGCGCGAGCGTGTCCATCACCCGCATGCCGGGCGTGCGCGCGGCCAGTTCCCGGTACTCCGGGGCGTCGCGGTTGGGATAGACGTCGAGCGTCATCCCCGCCGCCGCGATCGCCTCGAACGCGTGGCGCAGGTCGTAGTGGCTCCCGTTCGCCGACAGGCTCCCCTGGTAGACGACGCGCAGCGGCCGGTCGTCGCCGTGCTCCGGCGCCTCCGCGGGCGCGATGTCGCGCGCCAGGGCGTAGTTCGCGAACAGGAGGCTCCGGCGCGGGGCCCCGTACCGCTCGGTGATCGCGTCGAGCATCTCCTGCGACACGGCCACGAGGGCGTCGCAGCCCGCGACGGCCGCCTCCTCCAGGGCGAGGGGGTCCTCCGGGTCGTCGAAGCCGTCCTCGTACGGCGTGCGGCGCAGGCTCTGCATGTCGTGCACGTCGTGGATCACCGGCACCTCGCCACGGACGACCTCCAGGGCGAGCACGGTGAGCAGGTCGGGGAGGTTGTGGCTGTGGATCAGGTCGGGCGCGAAGTCCTCGACGATCGCAGCGAGGGGCGACGAGGGGGCGAAGCGGGGCAGCTTCCACCAGCGGGCGAAGAGGTCGTCGCCGGCCCCGTACCACTCGGTCAGCGTCCGTCCCTGGTAGGCGAACCCGAGCGTGATCCCGGGATGCCGCGCCCGCAGGGCCGCCGCGTACTTCAGCGCGCGGATGCAGGGCTGCCGCTGGAGGAACAGGACCCTCACGCCTGGGCCTCGCGCCGGTTGCGGATGGCCCGCGCCGGGTTCCCGACGGCGATCGACCAGTCCGGCAGGTCCTTCGCGACGACGGCGCCGGCGCCGATGACGCAGCCCTCGCCGATGGTGACGCCCGGCAGGATGCTCACGCCCATGCCGATCCAGCAGTCGGCGCCCACCGTCACCTGCCCGAGGGTCCAGCCCTGGTCCTGGATCGAGTGGGCCAGGTCCATCTCGTGGTTGGCCGTGTGGATCATGGTGTACGGGCCGAAGATGGACCGGTCGCCGATCGTCAGGCCGCCGAAGCCGTTGACGTAGCAGCCGTAGTTGAAGCCCACGCGATCGCCCATCTCGACGCGGTCGCCGTTGAGCCAGACGATCATGTCCAGGTAGAAGCAGCCCTCGCCGACGCGGCCGGCGTCGCCGGGACGGAACGGGATCACGCTCTTGCTGCGCTCGGTGATCATCATCGGGCGCGCACCTCCGGGATGGGTGTCGTGGGACGGCGGCCGCGGGCCGTACGGGCAGGTACCCGGTCCGCCGGTCCCGTAGCATCGCCGCCCGTGACCGCCGGTGACGCCCATCCGTCCCTGCCCCCGGGCCTGGTCCGCGAGGCGCTCGCCTCCGTGGACGTCTACGAGCCCGGCCGGCCGATCGAGGACGTGCGCCGCGAGACCGGCGTCGCGTCGATCATCAAGCTGGCCTCGAACGAGGGCCCGTTCCCGCCCATGCCGGCCGCCCTCGACGCGATCCGCCGCTCGGCGGAGGACGCCCGCCTCTACCCCGACCCGGGCGCCTGGGCGCTGCGCGACGCCATCGCGGGGCGCACCGGCCTCCACCCGGACCAGATCCTCCCGGGCGCCGGCATCGACGGCCTCATCAAGCAGCTCTGCCTCGCGCTGCTGGAGCCGGGCGACGAGCTGGCGATGGCGTGGCCGTCGTTCCTCTCGTACACCATCGGCGCCGCCATCCAGGGTGCCACGACGCGCCTGGCCGAGCTGCGGCCGGACGGCTCCTACGACCTGGACGCGCTCGCGGCGCTCGTCGGCCCGCGCACCAAGATCGTCGTGGTCGTGAGCCCCAACAACCCGACCGGCGGCACGGTCTCGACGGCCGAGCTGACCGCCTTCCTCGACGCGCTGCCGCCGCACGTCCTGCCCGTCGTGGACGAGGCCTACTTCGAGTTCGGCGCGCCGGGCGCACATGACGCGGCCGCCCTGGTGCGCGAGGGCCGGTTCGTGGCCGGCATGCGCACCTTCTCCAAGGCGTACGGCCTCGCCGGCCTGCGGGTGGGCTACTGCATGGCCCCGCCGGCCCTCATCAAGGCCCTCGGGATCGTGCGGAACGTCTTCGACGTGACCGCCACCGCCCAGGTCGCCGCCGTGGCGAGCCTGGCCGACGCCGACGAGCACCTGCCGCCGCGTATGGCGCTCAACGCCTCCGAGCGCGCGATCACGGCCGAGGGGCTGCGCGGGCTCGGCCTGTCGCCGCTGCCCAGCGAGGCCAACTTCCTCCTGATGGACCTCGGCTCCGCCGAGCGCGCGGGCGCGCTCAACGCGGCGCTGCTCGGGCGCGGCGTCATCGTGCGTCCCACGCGCGCCTTCGGGGCGCCCACGTGCCTGCGGGTCACGATCGGCCACCCGGAGGAGAACGCCCGCATGCTCACCGCGATGGCGGAGTCGCTCGCGGAGCTGACGTGACCTCCGGCGGGCTGCTCGCCGGGGTCCTGTCCGGGGAGCGGCGCGCCGTGGGCCGGGCGATCACCCTCGCCGAGGACGGGGGACCGGAGGGCCGGGCGCTGCTCGCCGCCCTGCGTCCCCACGCGGGCCGCGCCTGGCGGGTCGGGCTGACCGGTGCCCCCGGGGCGGGCAAGAGCACGCTCGCCGGGGCCCTCGTGCGCCGCGCCCGCGCCGACGGCCTCACCGTGGCGGTCGTCGCCGTGGACCCCACGAGCCCGTTCACGCGCGGGGCCGTGCTGGGGGACCGCATCCGCCTGGTGGACCACGCGCTCGACCCCGGCGTCTTCGTGCGCTCGATGGCGAGCCGCGGCCGCGGGGGCGGGCTGGCCGAGGCGACCGCCGACGCCACCGTGATCCTCGACGCCGCGGGCCACGACCTGGTGATCGTGGAGACGGTGGGCGCCGGGCAGGGCGAGGTGGACGTGCTCGCCCTGGTGGACACGGTCGTCCTGGCGCTCATGCCGGGCGGCGGCGACGGGGTGCAGGCGATCAAGGCCGGGCTCATGGAGATCCCCGACGTCCTCGCGGTCACGAAGGCCGACCGCCCCGGCGCCGACGCCCTGCGCGCCGAGCTCGCCACGGCCCTGTCCCTGGCGCCCGCCGGCGACTGGGAGCCCCCGGTCGTGCCCGTCCGGGCGCTGGAGGAGGGCGGGGCCGACGCCCTCTGGGACGCGATCGCGACGCACCGGGCGCACCTGGAGGGGGACGGGCGCCGGGAGGCGCGGCGCCGGGCGGGGGTGGCGCGCGGCCTGCGCGCGCTGGCCGTCGACCGGATGCGGCGGCGGGTGGACTCCGCGGCCGCGGACGGGCGCCTCGACGCGCTCGCCGACCGGGTGCTGGCGGGGGAGATCGACCCCGCGGACGCGGTCGATGCCCTCCTCGGGGACTAGCGCAGGAGCATCCAGACCGCGACGCCGACGCCGAGCACGATGACGGCGGCGCGCAGCACGCGGTCGTCCAGGCGCCGCGCCACCCGGGCGCCGATCGCCCCGCCCACGAGGGTCGCCGGGGCGAGGGCCGCCACCGACGCCCAGTCGATCGGCCCCAGGATGATGAGCAGCGGCGCGGCCGCGAGGTTGGCCGCGAGGACGAGGACGCGGTTGAGGGCGTTGAGGCGCTGGAGCGAGTCGATGATCCCGAGGGCCAGGATCGCGAGGAGCAGCACGCCGGCGGCGGCGCCGAAGTAGCTCGCGTAGGCGCCGGCCACGAGCACGGCGATCCAGAGGCCCGGCGACAGGCGCGCCTCGTCGCCCTCGCGCGACGCGAGCCGGTTCCGCAGGCGCGGGCCCAGCCCCAGCGCGACGCAGGCGCCCAGGACGAGCCAGGGCACGATGGCCTCGAAGGCGCCCTCCCCGCCCACGTGGAGCAGCACGACGCCGATGCCCGCGCCGATGACCGTGGGCACCAGCAGGGCCCGCACCCGCGGGGCCTGTCCCTTCAGGTCGGGCCGGTAGCCCTCGACGATCGAGACGTAGCCCGGGAGCTGGGCGATCGTGTTGGTGATGTTCGCCGTGAGCGGCGAGAGGCCCGTCGCCACGAGCGCCGGGAACGAGATGAGCGAGCCGCCGCCCGCGACCGCGTTGACCGCGCCCGCCAGGACGCCGGTCACGATCAGGAAGAGGAGGTCCCCGGTGCTCAGTTGCCCGAGTCGCCCAGGACCAGCGGCCAGACCACCAGCGCCAGGACGAGCACGACGACCACGAGGCCGATGATGATGGCCCGGCGGGCGGCCGCGACCGTCTGGCGCCCGCCGTGGGCCTCGCGGTCACGGCGCAGGTCGACCCAGATGTCGTGCCCGACCTTGACGACCACGCCCACGATCGCGACGGCGAAGCCGATCAGGATGACCCAGGCGGTCACAGCGGGGCGGGCTCCGACAACCGCTCGGCGACCGAGAGGATGAGGCGCACGCCGTAGCCGGTGCCGCGGCCCCCGACCATCCCGGTGCCGGCGATGTCGAGGTGGCACCAGGGCAGGCCGTCGGTGAACTCGCGCAGGAACTGGGCGGCGTAGACCGGCCCGGCCTGGCGCTTGTTCGAGGAGTTGGTGAGGTCGGCGATGCGGCTCTCGATGAGCGGCCGGTAGCGGTCGTGCATCGGCAGCGGCCAGGCCAGGTCGCCCGACGACTCGCCCGCGTCGCGCACGAGGTCCGTCCACTCCCCGTCCGACCCGAAGAGGCCGGCGTACACCTCGCCCAGCGCCACCACGACGGCGCCCGTGAGCGTCGCCATGTCGATCATCCGGGTGGCGCCGCCCTCGCGGGCCGCGTACGTGAGGGCGTCGGCCAGGATGAGCCGTCCCTCGGCGTCCGTGTTGATGACCTCGATCGTCTTGCCGTTCATCGCGGTGATGACGTCGCCGGGCTTCACGGCCGTGCCGCTCGGCATGTTCTCGGTGGACGGCACGACGGCCACCACCTCGACCGGCAGGCCGAGCGCGGCGATGAGGGCGATGCCCTCGATGACGGCCGCGCCGCCGCCCATGTCCAGCTTCATCTCCTCCATGCCGCCGGACGGCTTGATGGAGATGCCGCCGCTGTCGAACGTGACGGCCTTGCCCACCAGGCCGAGCACCTCGCCCGGCCGGGCCGGCGCCTTCGGGGAGTACCGCAGCACGATCATCCGCGGGGGCTCCTCGGTGCCCTGCGCCACGGCGAGGAGCGCGCCGGCGCCCATCTTCTCGAGCTTCGACGGCCCGATGACCTGGCACGTGAGGCCGGGGATGCCGTCGGCCAGGTCCTTGGCGTACTGGCCGAGCATCGTCGGGGTGAGGTGGTTCGACGGCGTGTCGCCGAGCCGCCGGGCGCCGTCCACGGCCTCCACGATGCGGTCCGCGCGGGCCAGGTCGGCCGCGGTGATCGCGGGGGAGTGGACGAGCAGGCGACCGACGGGCGGCTTCACGTCCTTGGGCGTCCTGAAGCGGTCGTAGCGGTAGACGGCGCCGCCGAAGCCGTCGATGAACGCCTCCACCTCGGTCGCGCCGGCGTCGTCCGGGGGCACGAGGGCCACGGAGCGCGTCTTGACGCGGCTCGCGACCGAGGCTGCGGCGGTCCCTGCGGAGCGCCAGTCCTCGACCGAGCCGCCGCCCACGCCCACCACCGCGGCACGCGGCGCCGCGAGCGCCCCGCCGGTGTGGAAGCGCGTGGCCGAGCCCGCCTTGCCGTCGATCTCCCCGTCCTTCACGGCGGCGGCGACGAGCCCGCCGAGGGCGGCGTCGACCGCGGCGGCCGCGCCGGCGAGGGCGCGCGGGGGTGCCGGGACGCACACGACGACGAGGTCGGCCTTCGCCGCCACCGGGTCCGCGGACTTCCTCACCGAGCTGCGCATCTTGGGACGACCTCCGGTCTGGGGACCGCCGAACGATACGCGGATGGGATACTCCGGCCCCGCGACCAGGAGCGCCGGTGGACCGCCCGATACGCGTCGTCATCGCCAAGCCCGGCCTGGACGGGCACGACCGCGGCGCCAAGGTCGTCGCGCGCGGCCTGCGCGACGCCGGCATGGAGGTCGTCTACACCGGCCTGCACCAGACGCCGGAGCAGATCGCCGTGACGGTGGTCCAGGAGGACGCCGACGCCGTGGGCATCTCCATCCTGTCCGGCGCGCACATGACGCTCGTCCCCCGTGTCATCGACCTGCTGCGCGCCGAGGGCGCGGACGAGGTGGTCGTGGTGGTGGGCGGGACGATCCCCCGTGAGGACATCCCCCGCCTCAAGGACCTGGGCGTGGCCGAGGTCTTCACCCCCGGCACGCCCATGGACGGGATGGTGGGCTTCCTGCGATCCGCGGTCCCCGCCGCGCGGGCCGCCGGGCGGGACCCCGCATCCGGTACCGGCACGAGTCGTTAGGGTTCCCGCAGAAGCTTCACGACGGGAAACGAAGGCAGGGGGGCTTGATGAAGATCGCGGTCTGCGTGAAAGAGGTGCCGGACGCCGGCCCCTCGCGGCGGATCGACCCGGGGACCCTGCGGATGGACCGCTCCGGCGACAGGTCGCTGAACACCTACGACCTGAACGCCGTCGAGGAGGCCATCCGGCTGCGCGACGCGGCCGGCGAGGGCGAGGTCGTCCTCGTCTCGATGGGGACCCCGAAGGCGCTCGAGTCGCTGCGCAAGGGCCTGGCCATGGGCGCCGACCGCGCGGTGCTCGTGTCCGACGACGCGGCGGCCGGGTCCGACCTGGTCGCGACGAGCAAGGTGCTGGCGAAGGCCCTCGAGGCCGAGTCGCCCGACCTGGTCCTGTTCGGCCAGCAGGCGTCCGACGCCGACGGCGCGGTCCTCTGGGCCGCGGTGGCCGACCGGCTCCGCATGCCGGTGATCTCCCAGATCAGCGAGCTCGAGGTCGCGGGCGGCACGGCGAAGGCCAAGCGCCAGACCGAGTTCGGCTACGACACGATCTCCGCGCCGCTGCCGGCCGTGCTGGCGGTGGCCGACTCGCTCAACGAGCCCCGGTACCCCTCGCTCAAGGGGATCATGGGCGCGAAGAAGAAGCCGCAGGAGACGAAGTCGCTCGCCGACATCGGCGTCGACGCGGGCTCGGCCGGTGAGGCCGGCTCCCGCACCACCGTCATCGCCCTCGGCGAGCCGCCCTCGCGCGGCGAGACGATCAAGATCGAGGACGACGGGTCCGGCGCCCAGAAGATCTTCGACTTCCTCGTGGAAAGGAAGCTGATTTGAGCACGCTCGTCTTCCTCGAGCACCACGGCGACTCGATCGTGAAGGGGTCGCTGGGCGTCCTGAGCAAGGCCGCGGCGCTCGACTCCGACACCTCCGCCGTCCTGATCGGCTCCGGCGTCGCCGGGCTCGCCGACAAGGCCGGCGCCTACGGCGCCAAGACGGTCTTCGTGGCCGACGACGCGTCGCTGGACGCCCCGCTCCCGCAGCCGCGGGTGGACGTCATCGCGGCGCTCGTGGGCGACAAGGGCTTCGACACGGTCATCTTCGGCGCCTCGGTCCTCGCGTCCGACGTCGCCGGCGGCCTCTCGGCCCGCCTCGACGCCGGCCTCAACTGGGACCTCGGCGACCTCGAGGGCTCGGGCGACGGCCTGAAGGGCAAGCGCTCCGCCCTGGGCGACACCGTCCGCGCGGACGTCGGCTGGACGGGCGGCGTGAAGATCGCCCTCATCCGCGCCGGCTCCTTCGACGCCGTCGAGAGCGGTGGCTCGGCCGCCGTCGAGAACGTCTCCTCCTCCACGGAGGACTTCTCCACGAAGGCCGCCATGGTCGAGCAGGCGCACGCCGAGCAGACCGGCCCCTCCATCGAGGAGGCGGACATCCTCGTGACCGGTGGCCGCGGCCTCGGCGCCCCCGAGGGCTTCGGCATCCTCGAGGAGCTCGCCTCGGCGATGGGCGGCGCGGTGGCCTCGACCCGCGCGGTCGTGGACTCGGGCTGGTACCCCTACGCCACGCAGATCGGCCAGACGGGCAAGGTCGTCTCGCCGAAGCTGTACATCGGCGCGGGCGTGTCCGGCGCGATCCAGCACAAGGTCGGCATGCAGACGGCGCAGACGATCGTCTCGATCAACAAGGACGCCAACGCGCCGATCTTCGAGTTCAGCGACCTGGGCGTCGTGGGCGACCTGAACGACATCGTCCCGAAGCTCACCGCGCTCGTGAAGGAGCGCAGGGGCTAGAGCCGTCCGCCGCGGGCGGGCGGGGCGCGTCCCCGCCCGCCTTGCGGCGTCGTCTATCCTCGGATCTCCGGCCCGCAACGGCGGGCCGCACACACCGCTGTCCGGAAGGACCAGGAATGAAGACGGACATCCACCCGGAGTACGTGACCGCTCACGTCCGCTGCACCTGCGGCAACGAGTTCGAGACGCGCTCCACCAAGCCCGAGATCAAGGTCGAGATCTGCAGCAACTGCCACCCGTTCTACACGGGCAAGCAGAAGCTGGTGGACTCGGGCGGCCGGGTCGAGCGGTTCCAGCGCAAGCTGGCCCGCAGCCAGCGCGGCAACGCCTAGCCCTCCCCCGCAGGGGGACCGGCGGCGGGTCCGAGGGGGTCGGTCATGAGCACGGACACCGCGGCGCTGGTCGCACAGATACTGAGGACACGCGACGAGCTCGCCGAGGCGCTCGCCGATCCCGACCTGCCGTCGGATCGCGGGCGCTTCGCGACCGTCAACCGGCGCTGGTCGGGCCTCTCCGAGGCCTTCGACCTCGCCGCGCGCTGGTCCGACGCCCGTGAGCGGGCGGAGGAGGCCGATCTCCTGCTCGCGGACGGGGACGACCCGGACATGCGGGCGCTCAGCGAGGAGGCCCGCGCGGAGATGGAGGAGCTCGCCCCGGCGATCCGCGAGGCGATGCTCGAGCCGGACCCGGACGACGACCGCGACACGCTCGTGGAGATCCGCGCCGCCGCCGGCGGCGAGGAGGCGGCCCTGTTCGCGCGCGACCTCATGGACGTCTACACGCGCTACGCCGAGTCGCGCGGCCTGAAGGTGGAGCTCATGGGCGCCGCCGAGGCCGACGCCGGGGGCGTGCGTGAGGCGACCCTCGCGGTGAAGGGCCACGGCGCCTTCGCCGTGTTCAAGCACGAGGCCGGCGTGCACCGCGTCCAGCGGGTGCCCGCCACCGAGAGCCAGGGACGCATCCACACGTCCACCGCGACCGTCGCGGTGCTCCCCGAGGTGGAGGACGTGGACGTCACGATCGACCGCAACGACATCAAGCGCGACGTGTACCGCTCCAGCGGCCCCGGCGGCCAGAGCGTCAACACGACCGACTCGGCGGTGCGCCTCACCCACCTGCCCACCGGCATCGTGGTGTCGATGCAGGACGAGAAGAGCCAGCTCCAGAACTTCGAGCGCGCGATGCGCGTGCTGCGCGCCCGGCTCTACGAGCGTGCCCGGGCGGAGCGGGAGGCCGAGATGTCGCAGGCCCGCAAGTCGAGCATCGGCTCGGGGGACCGCTCCGAGAAGGTGCGGACGTACAACTACCCCCAGAACCGGGTGACCGACCACCGCGTGGGCCTCACCGTGCCGCTGCGCGAGCAGGTGCTGGAGGGCCGTCTCGACGGCATCACCGACGCCCTGGCCGCCGACGAGCGCCGCCGCCGGCTGGAGGAGCAGACGCTCGAGGGGGGTGAGGGGTGACGCCGAACCCCGACCTGCTCCGCGTCGAGTTCCTGGGCCTCACCGTCCGCCACGACGAGGTCACGCTGCCGCGCGACGACCTGGCCGCGTTCTTCGCGTCGGTCTCGGACCGCTACGGCCTCTCCCGCTTCGAGTACCACTCGGACCCGGGCGCGACCTTCTCCGGCCACGACGGCGCCGAGTTCGTGCTGCGTCCCACCCAGATCGCCTCCTGCGGGGTCACCAACCTCGGCTACCGGGAGGGCGTGGAGCGGGTGGTCGGCCTGGTGGGCGAGGCGGCCGAGCGGTACGGAATCGGCGACCTCTGGGTGGAGGACATCACCCTCGTCGCGGTGTGGGACCTGGAGGAGCCGGAGGCCGCCCAGCGGCTGCTCGGCGAGGAGCTCCTCGGGGTCGACGCCGACCGGCTCGCCCTGCTCGACGGGGACGACGTCACGCTGGGCCTGCGCGTCTGGCGGCGCTCGGGTGAGGCGTCGCTCGAGTGCGCCATCGAGCCGATGCACTCGGAGCCCTCGAAGGTCTACCTGCGGCTCGTGCAGACGCTGGGCGAGTCCACCTCCGGCGCCGAGGCGTTGCGCGACGCCGCCGACGGGGTGCACGACTACCTCGTCGGGCCTCTGCGCGCGTTCATGATGGCCCGCTCGCGGCGCTGACCGGGGGGCCGATCACGATCGCCGAGGTGCTGCGCCGCAGCACCGCCTACCTCGCCGAGCGGGGCTCCCCCTCGGCGCGGCTCGACGCCGACCTCCTGCTGGCCCACGCCCTCGGCGTGGACCGGCTCCGCCTCTACACCGACTCCGAGCGGCCGCTGACGCCGCCCGAGCTGGCCCGCGCGCGCGAGCTGCTGGGGCGGCGGGGGAGGCGCGAGCCCCTGGCGTACGTGACCGGCGAGCGGGCGTTCCGGCGCCTGCGCCTGTCCGTGGGCCCCGGGGTGCTGGTGCCGCGGCCCGAGACGGAGATCCTGGTGGAGTGGGCCCTCGAGGTCGCGCCGCCCGGCGGCTCCGCGCTCGACTGGGGCACCGGGAGCGGCGCGATCGCGCTGGCGCTGGCCGACGAGGGCGACGGCCTGCGGGTGACGGCGCTCGACCGGTCCGAGGAGGCTCTGGAGCGGGCGCGTGGCAACGCCGGCGCGACGACGGGGGGCGAGGGTGTGGAGTGGCTGCTGTCGGACGGCTTCGCGGCCGTCGCCGGGCGGCGCTTCGACCTGATCGCGGCGAACCCGCCGTACCTCTCGGCGGCGGACCTGGCGGCGGCGCCGCCCGAGCTGGCGTTCGAGCCGGAGGGGGCCCTGGTGTCCGGGCCGACGGGGATGGAGGCGATCGCGGCGATCGCGGCGGCGGCTCCCGCGCACCTGGAGCCGGGCGGCTGGCTGCTGGTGGAGGTGGGGGCGGGCCAGGCCGCGGAGGCCGAGGGCCTGCTGGCGGAGGCCGGCCTGCGCGACGTGGGACGGCGCGACGACCTGGCGGGCGTGGGCCGCGTGGTCGGCGGGCGGTCCGCGTGACGGCCGCCGAGGTGCGCGCGGCGCTCGTCGCCGGGGGCGTCGGGCTCGTCCCGACGGACACCGTCTACGGCCTCGCGGCGGCGCTCGACTCCCCGGAGGGGGTGGCCGCGCTCTACGCCCTCAAGGGCCGGCCGCGGTCGCAGCCGTGCCAGGTGCTCCTGTGCGACATGGGGCTCGTGTACGAGGCCCTGGCGCCGCTCGACGCCGTCACCGCCGCGGCCGCCCGGGCGCTGCTGCCGGGGCCGGCCACGTGCCTCGTGCCGGACCCGTCCGGGCGCTACGCCGCAGCATCGGGGGACGCGCCGGGGGCCGTGGGCGTGCGGGCGCCGGTGGTGGGGGCGCCGATGTCCGAGCTCGGCATCCCGCTCGTCGCCACGAGCGCCAACCACCCCGGCGGGACCGACCCGTCGGAGCTCGCCGACGTGCCGGACGACGTGCGCGCGGGGGTCGCGGTGGAGGTGGACGCGGGGCGCCTTCCGGGCACCGCGTCGGCGGTGGTGGACCTGCGCGGCGTGGCCGCCGGGGAGGCCGCCGTGCTCATCCGCCCGGGGCCGGATCCGGCGGCCGTCGAGGCGGCCCTCGGGGCGGTCGGGGTGACGCTCGTCCGTCCGCGGTGACGGTGTACCCTCGGAGACGGCCCGCCACCACCCGGGAGGAGCCCGAGTGAGCTTCATCGACGAGGACAGCTACCTGTCCCAGGACGTCGCCGACGTCGACCCGGCCATCGCCCGCCTGCTGCGCGCGGAGGCCGACCGCCAGGGCGAGACCCTGGAGATGATCGCCAGCGAGAACTTCACGAGCCACGCCGTGCTGCAGGCCGTGGGGTCCGTCCTCACCAACAAGTACGCGGAGGGCCTGCCGGGCCGCCGGTACTACGGCGGGTGCGAGGTCGTCGACGAGGTCGAGCAGCTCGCCATCGATCGGGCCCTCGAGCTGTTCGGCGCCGACCACGTCAACGTGCAGCCCCACTCGGGTGCGACGGCGAACGAGGCCGCGTACTACGCGACGCTGAACCCCGGCGACCGGGTGCTCGGCATGTCGCTTTCGCACGGCGGCCACCTGTCGCACGGCCTGAAGGTCAACTTCTCGGGCCGGCTCTACGAGTTCCACCACTACGGCGTCCGCCGGTCCGACTGCTTCATCGACATGGACCAGGTGCGCGACATGGCGCGGGAGATCCGTCCCGCGATGATCGTGGCCGGCGCCTCCGCCTACCCGCGCACCATCGACTTCCCGGCGTTCCGCGCGATCGCCGACGAGGTGGACGCGCTCCTCATGGTGGACATGGCCCACATCGCGGGCCTCGTCGCCGCCGGCGTCCACCCGACCCCGGTAGGGATCGCCGACGTGGTGACGACGACGATCCACAAGACGCTCGGCGGCCCGCGCGGCGGCATGGTGATGTGCACCGCCGACCTCGCCGCGAAGGTCGACAAGGCCGTCTTCCCGGGCCTGCAGGGCGGTCCGCTCATGCACGTCATCGCGGGCAAGGCCGTGGCGCTCGGCCACGCGCTCACCCCGGAGTTCCGCGCCCGGCAGCAGGCCGTGGTGGACAACTGCCGCGTGCTCGCCGAGGGCCTGCTCGCCGGCGGCGTCAACCTCGTCTCGGGCGGCACGGACAACCACCTCGTCCTGGCCGACCTCTCGGCGACGCCGCTGACCGGCAAGGACGCGGAGGACCGGCTCCACATCGCGGGGATCACGGTCAACAAGAACGGCGTCCCGTTCGACGAGCGCCCGCCGACGGTCACGAGCGGCCTGCGCATCGGCACCGCCGCCCTCACCACGCGCGGCTTCCGCGAGGCCGAGATGACCGAGATCGCGCAGATCATCTCCGCGGCCCTCGACCCCTCCGCGACGGAGGGCGACCTGGAGGCCCTGGGCGCCCGGTCCCGTGCCATCGGCGACCGCTTCCCGCTCTACCCCCGGCTGCACGCGGGGACGCCCGTCTGAGCCACTGACCCGCCGCGCCGTCTACCGCGAGGCACCCCCGCCCGCGCCGCTCGCCCCCTGGGCGACGTGCGGGTGGGAGGTGGTCGCGGGGGACGGTGGTCACCGGGTCCTGCCGGACGCCTGCGTCGACCTCGTGTGGCGCGAGGACGCCGGACTCGAGATCGCGGGGCCGGACACCGCGGCGTGGGTCGCCGCGATGCCCGCCGGTTCCCGGGCGGCGGGGGTGAGGTTGCGGCCCGGGGCCGCGGCGGCGGTGCTCGGCCGGGACGTCCGTGCCTTCCTGGACGCCCGCGTCCCGGCGTCGGGGGTGTGGGGCGACGATGCGCGGCGGCTGGAGGAGCGCCTGGAGGGCGCGGGGGACCCGTCCGCGCTGATGGGCGCGTGGCTTGCGGAGCGGCGTCCCGCCGAGGCACCCGATCCCCTGGTCGCCGCGGTCGCGGCCCGGCTGGAGGGGGATGCGGGGGCCCGGGTCCAATTGATCGCCGCGGAGGTCGCGATCGGCGAGCGCCAGCTGAGGCGCCGGGTCGCCGCGGCCGTGGGGTACGGACCGAAGAGGCTGGCGAGGGTGCTGCGGATGCAGCGGGCGCTGAGGCTGCGGGCCGAGCGCCCGGCGATCGGCTGGGCCGGCGTCGCCGCGGCGGCCGGGTACGCCGACCAGCCCCACCTGGTGGAGGACGTCCGCGCCCTCGCCGGGGTGACCCCCACCGCCCTGGACCACCGGCTGATCTGACGGCCCGGACGGGCCCGGCCCACCCGGATCGAGCCACCGCCCATCCCGGAACCACCGGCGCATGGTCCGGACGGAGGGGAGCACGCCGTCGCCAGGGTTCGCCGCGCGCCGGAGCGCCGCGATGACCTGGGACGGCCTCTCCCCGAGGGCGAACCGCCGCTCCGCCTCGCGGCGGACCGCCGGCCAGGAGTACGAGCCCGGCCGAGGCCGGACGGGCGGCGGGGCGGTGAGCCGCCGCTGATGGATGTCGAGGGCCCGCGACCGGCGGCGGGTGAAGCACCCGGTCGCCCGCCACACATGCATCAGCGAGACCACCAGGTCCCTCCCCGCCCGGGAGGTGAGGAACGAGTCCGAGCGGTGGTCGGCACAGAGCCAGACACTCACCCCACAGGGAAGATGCAGCTCGGCACGCCCGCCTCGTCCCTTACCCATGCAGATGGCGCAGGCAGGGAGGGGTCCGAGGTTCTCACCCTTGTAGAAGCTCCGCGGCATGCCGACCACGATCGCGTGATCGGCAGGCCCGTCTCGACACCGAGGTGTGCCGTCCCCGCGCCGTCTGTGTGCCGCCTCATGTCGCACTTTGCCCCGGCCTCCAGGTCAAAGTGGACCTGGAGCGACGGAGCGCGAGCGCCGGCCAGCGGTCAGGTGCCGGTCGGACCTGCCCTCGGGGGCAAAGTGGACCCCGAGCGACGGAACGCGCCGCGGCGGCGACCCCACCACGACCCGTTCAACCTGTTGACCAGGACGACGGATTCGCCGGAACCTGCCGTGGGCCATGAGGAAGTTGTGACGCAACCGTTCGCGTTCCCGAAAGGGGCTCCAGGACTGTAAGGGCGCCGCCGATAGCGTCGGGGCATGAGCCACTCCCAGCGTGCCCGGCTGGCGGTTCCCCACGGCGTCCTGTCCGTCCCGGCCGTGTGCGCCGTGGCCGGGCTCGCGGCGGCGTTCGGTGTCGCCGGCGTCCAGGCGTCCACCGCCGAGGCCAAGCGTGTCGAGGTCGGTGTCTACCAGGACGACCCCGCCCGCACCGTCCCCGCCCTCCGCAAGGCGGCGGGACCCCGGGCCACCGCGGTCATCTCCACCTACGTCACCGGCGGGAGGACCGTCCCGCCCGCGGTGATCGCCCTCCAGAAGCGCACGAAGGCGCGCCTGCTCGTCACCTGGATGCCCGACGGCGGCCGGGACGGGGCGGCGCAGCCCAAGTACCGGCTCTCCGGGATCGTCCGGGGGAAGCAGGACGCCGGCCTTCGCGCGCTGGCGCGCCAGATCGGGAAGCTGCGACCGGCCCCGATCCTGCGCCCGATGCCCGAGGCCAACACCCCCTGGTACGCCTGGTCGGGCGCCGCGAACGGCAACACGCCGGCCCAGTACGTCGCCGCCTGGAAGCGGGTGCGCAAGGTGGTGAAGCGCTCCGGCGGCCGCCGGGTGCTGATGATGTGGGCGCCCTACGCCCGCTCCGTCCCGGCCACGCCGGAGAACGCCATCCCGGCCTACTTCCCCGGCCTCTCCCAGGTCGATGTGGTCGGCACGAGCGCCTACAACTTCGGCGAGACCGGCGGTCTCGCGTGGACCGAGCCGGGCGCGCTCTTCGAGGACGCGTACCGCCAGATCTCCGCCCTTGCGCCCAAGCCCTTCTGGATCGCCGAGACCGGCTCCACCGCGAAGGGCGGCAGCCGCGAGAAGTGGCTCGGCCAGCTCGCCACGCTCGGCACCGAGATCCCCAACCTCGCGGGCGTCGTCTGGTTCGACGTCCGTGACCGCAACGGCGACTTCCGGGTGAGCTCCTCCAAGAAGTCGCGGGGCGCGTTCAAGGCCTTCGCGGCGCGGGTGAGGACGCCATGAGCCCGCGCGTCGCCCCGCCGCCCCGCCGCCGCCGGCTCAAGCGTCCCGTCGCGGGCGGCGCCCAGGCGGCCCTCACCCGGCCGATGGTGGACCGCCTCATGTGGCGCACCGGCTTCGGCCCCACGGAGGACGCCCGCAAGCGGTGGACCGGCAAGTCGCTCCACAAGGTCGTGGACGCGATGCTCGGCGCCCCGCAGGGCGTGCTCACCGGCACCGCCGCGCTCCGCACCGACGGGCAGCCGCTGCGGCCGCACGAGTCGGACGTCGACCTCGTCCTGACCTGGTGCGACCGGATGCTCCGCACGGGCAACCCGCTCGTCGAGCGCATGACCTTCTTCTGGCACCGCCACTTCGCGACCTCGCGCGAGGAGGTCTCCCCGCCGCAGCTGCTCACCCAGCAGAACGACATGCTGCGCCGCTACAGCGACCTCGCCGCGTTCCCCACCGCCAACTTCCGCACCCTCGCCTACGAGGTGGGGGAGGGCCCGGCGATGCTGCGCTACCTCACCGGCGAGGGGAACACGAAGCGCGCGATCAACGAGAACTACGGCCGCGAGCTCATGGAGCTGTTCGGCCTCGGCGTGACCAACGCCGCCGGGCAGCCGAACTACACCGAGGTCGATGTCCGCGAGGCCGCGCGCGCCGCGTCCGGCTGGCAGATCGACGACGAGGACCCGGACCGGGCGATCGGCTACTTCAACCGCTCGCGCTGGGACGACGGCGTCAAGACGGTGCTCGGCAAGGCCGGCCCGTTCGACCATCGCCAGCTCGTGGACGTGGTCATGGGCCACCCGAGCCACGCGCCGTTCATCGTCACCAAGATCTGGCACGAGTTCCACCCGACGGCGCCCGACCCCGCGACCCTGCGCGACCTGACCCAGGTCTACGTCAAGTCGCGCTACCGGATGCGCCCGCTGCTGCGCCGCATCCTCACCCACCCGGCGATGCTCGACTCCATAAAGGAGCCGAACATGATCAAGCCGCCGGTGGTGCAGGCCGTCGGGACGATGAAGGCCCTCGGCCTGGCGATCACCGACGAGAGCCTCTTCTACGCGCTGCGCGACATGGGCCAGCTCCCGTACTTCCCGCCGACGGTGGCGGGCTGGGAGGGCGGCATGTCGTGGCTCAACACGAACACGGCCCTCGCCCGCTTCGCGATGGCCAACCGCATGCTCACGCTGTCCTATGCGCCGCTGCCGAACAAGACGCCCGAGGACGTCCCCGCCGAGACCCCGGTCCAGGCCTTCCAGCGCGCCCACGCGGCCGTCGGCACGCCCTGGCTCTCGAAGGGGAGCATCTCCTCCCTGCGCTACTACGCCGCCCACGCGAAGGCGGTCTCCCCGAACGACCGCATCGCGCGCCAGCGCGTGCTGCGCGCCTTCATGCTCGGCGGCCCCGACGCACAGGTGATGTGATGAGCGACGAGCCCCAGGACCTCGTGGACCCCTTCGACCCGATGGACCCGATGGGGGACCCGGGGGCGCGCGAGGCGATCCGCTGCGCGGACTGCGCCCGGTCGGACAGCCTCGTCCGCGACCTCGACCCGGTCGACACGATGCCGCTCACCGCCGAGGCGATGGCCGGCTTCCCGGACGGCGTGCCGCGGTCGAAGGGCATGGACCGGCGCCGTTTCCTGCAGACGGGCGCCATCGGCCTCGCCTCCGTCTACGCCGCGGGCGCGCTCGACTGGACCCGCGCCTTCGAGGCGGCCGTCGCCGAGGGCGCGTCCCCGGCGAACCAGCTCGTCATGATCTTCCTCAACGGCGGCAACGACGGCCTCAACACCATCGTCCCGGTGCGCGAGCACGCCACCTACGCCGCCAAGCGCCCGCAGCTCGCCCGCGTCCTCGGTCCCTCCGCGGCCGGCACGGTGGGCACGACGGTCATGCCGGGCACGAACGGCGACTTCGCCTGGGCCAACGTCGGCGTCTCCGGCACGGGCAACAACGGCGACACCCGCGGTTTCGACACCCTCTGGGGGGACGGCTCCGGCGGCGTGGGCTCCGACCTCGCGGTGTGGCCGGCGGCGGACTACACGCCCGCCAACCGCTCCCACTTCGACTCCCGCGACTACTGGTTCGCCGGTGCCCTCCAGAAGATGGCGACCGGCTGGCTCGGCCGCTGGCTCGATCTCTACGGCTCCCCGGACAACCCGCTCCAGGCCGTGTCGCTCGACTCGAGCATCTCGAAGCAGATCCGCACGGCGAAGGCCCCGGTGAGTGCGGTGCGCAGCCTCAACGGCGTCGAGTTCCGCGTGGACGGGGTCTCCAACAACCTCGTCAACACCACCGAGCAGATGGCGCCGCTGTCGCTCGTCCCCGCGGGGGCCGCCAACGCCGAGCTCGCCAAGACCCGCGAGGTCTACGGCCGCACCGTGCAGGTGTCGCGCTCGCTGCGCACCCTCGCCGGCGCCGCCGTCGGCCCGGGCTACCCGCAGTCGAACCTCTCCCAGCGCCTCCAGCTCGCCGCCACCCTGCTGTCGGCCAACCTGGGCACGAAGGTCATCACGATCGACTGGGGCTCCTTCGACACGCACGGCGGCCAGCTCGCCAGCCAGGACCCGCAGCTCACGACGCTGTCCCGTGCCCTCGCCGCGTTCAAGGCGGACCTCACCGCGCGCGGCATCGAGGGCCGCGTGATGACGGTCGTCTTCTCCGAGTTCGGGCGCCGCGTGGAGTCCAACGAGTCCGGCACCGACCACGGCGCCGGCGGGCTCATGATGGCCATGGGCTCCGGGGTGCGCGGCGGCATGCGCGGCGAGTTCCCCGGCCTGACCCAGCTCGACCGCGGCGACCTGCGCGTCACCACGGACTTCCGCGCGGTCTACTCGTCGATCGTGTCCGAGTGGCTCGGGGGCGACCCCGCGGCGGTGATCCCCGGCGGCCCGTTCCCGCTCGGAGGGGCCCTGGTCGGATGAGCCGGGCGGTCCGCACGGCGGGCGTCGCGATCCTGCTGGCGCTGCTCGTCGCGGCGGCGGCCGTGGCGGCCCCGCGCCTGCACCGCACCAAGCTCCCGCCGCCCACGGCGCTCCCCACCGCCCTGGCGGTGGACGAGAACGAGTGGAACGTGCGCCCGTCCAAGCGGCTCGTGGCCGCCGGCGAGGTGACCCTGCGCATCTACAACCGCGGGATGGACGACCACGACCTGACCGTCGTGGACGCCACCGGCGCGACCCACCAGGTCTACCTCGAGCCGAAGGGCTCCGGGGTGCTGCGCGTGAACCTCGCGCCCGGGCGCTGGAAGCTCTACTGCTCCCTCTTCGCCGGGTCGCCGCTCTCCCACGAGGCGGCGGGGATGGTGTCGTACATCACGGCGCGGGCCGAGCCCCCGCCCTCCGTCCTCTCCCGCTGAGGAGTCTGTCGGGAAGTCGGCCGCACGTCCGCCGGCTGCAAACCGGCGCGCTTCGGCGCCCGCGTCAATGCCGATGCAACCAGCATCGGCAATTGGCCGCGGCCACCGAATCGCTTGGTTTTCGCTCGGCGGGCCGCACGGCCTTTGTTCCCGACAGGCTCCTAGACCGCCGTCCCCACCAGGGCGCCGATGGCCGAGGTGAGGGCCATCGCCGCGGCGCCCCAGGCCGTGACGCGCAGGGCCGCCCGCGCCACGGGCGCGCCGCCCAGGCGCGCGCCCACCGCCCCGAGCACGGCCAGCGCGATGAGCGTGACGACCACGGTGACCGGGATCCGCGCGTCGCCCGGCGTGGCCAGGATGGCGACGAGCGGCAGCGCGGCGCCGAGGGTGAAGGAGACGGCCGACGACCACGCCGCCTGGAAGGGGCGGGCCATGCGGCTCGCGTCGATGCCCAGCTCGTCGCGGGCGTGGGCGGCCAGGCCGTCCTCGCGCGTCAGCTCCTCGGCGACCTCGTGGGCGAGCGCCGGGTCCAGGCCCCGCCCCTCGTAGATCCCGGCGAGCTCCTCCAGCTCGCCCTCCGGGTCCTCGGCCAGCTCGCGCCGCTCCAGGTCGATGTCGGCCTGCTCGGCGTCGCGCTGGCTGCTCACGGAGACGTACTCGCCTGCGGCCATCGAGAGGGCGCCGGCGGCGGCCCCGGCGAGCCCGGCGGTGGCGATGGCGCCGACCGACGCGCCGGACGACGCGACGCCCAGCACGAGGCCGGCGGTGGAGAGGATCCCGTCGTTCGCGCCGAGCACCGCGGCCCGCAACCAGCCCTCGCGGTGGGAGAGATGGCGCTCGCGGTGTCGCACGGGCCGAGCGTATCCGGCCCCGGGCCGCCCGGCGGCTGGGGTACGCTGCCCGTGTGCCCGCCCGTCCCCCTGTCGCCCTCGAGGGAGCCCTCGCCGGGCACCACCTCGCCCGGCTGCGGGACGTGGGGACGTCGCCCGACGGCTTCCGCCGCGCCGCGCACGCGCTCTCGACCCTCGTGCTGGCCCGGGCCCTCGACGGCCTGGAGACGCGCCACGGCACGGTGACGACCCCGCTCGCCGAGGCCGGCACGACCGAGCCCGCGCGCCGTGTCACGGTGGTCCCGATCCTGCGCGCCGGCCTCGTGATGCTGCAGCCGGCCCTCGAGCTGCTGCCGGAGGACACCCGGGTCGGCTTCCTGGGCATGGCGCGCGACGAGCGCACCGCCCAGGCCCGCGCCTACCTCGACTCGCTCCCCTCCGGCCTGGAGGACGACGAGGTCGTGATGCTGGACGTGATGATCGCGACCGGCGGCTCCTGCGCGGCGGCGCTGCGGAGCGTGCGCGAGGCCGGCGCGAAGCGGCTCCACATGGTCGGCCTGATCGCCGCGCCGGAGGGTCTGGCCGTCGTGGCCGAGGCCGAGCCGGACGTGCCGGTGACGGTGGCCGTCATCGACGACCACCTGAACGACCGGGCGTTCATCGTCCCGGGCCTCGGCGACGCCGGGGACCGCCTCTACGCCGAGCCCGGGGGGCGGTGAGCCGCGGACCCGCGGTCGTGACCGGGGCCTCGTCGGGCCTCGGCCGCGCCTACGCGGTGAGCCTGGCCGCGCGCGGGCACCCGCTGCTGGTGGTCGCCCGGCGTGAGGAGCGGCTGCGCGAGCTGGCGGACGAGGTGGCCCGCGACCACGGGGTGGAGACGCGGATCGTCGTCGCCGATCTCGCCCGTGAGGAGGGGCTGGCCACCGTGGCCGCGGCCGTCGCGGAGGGGGAGACCCCCGAGGTGCTGGTGCTCAACGCCGGCTTCGGCTCGCGCGGGCGCCTGTGGGAGCGCGACCCGGGCCGCGAGGCCGACATGGTGCGCCTCAACTGCGTCGCCGTGGTGGACCTGGGCGCCCGGGCCCTGCCGCGGATGGTGGCCGCCGGCCGCGGCGCCGTCGTCGTGGTGAGCTCGGCCGCCGCCTGGCAGCCCGTCCCCTTCATGGCGACCTACGCCGCGACGAAGGCGTTCGAGCTGCACTGGACCGAGGCGCTCGCCGAGGAGCTGCGCGGGACCGGCGTGCGGGCCGTCGCCGTCTGCCCGGGGCCCACGCGCACCGAGTTCACGCTCTCGGGGGGCGGCGGATCGACCTACCCGGGCATCCCGTTCGACGACGTCGACATGGTCGTGCGGGCCACCTGGCGCGCCCTCGCCGGGGGCCGGCGCCGGGCGCCCACCGGGCTCGTCGCCCGCGGCTCGATGCTCGCCTCCCGGGTGCTGCCGCGCGGTCTCGTGCTGCGCGCGGCGGCCGCCACGCACCGCGAGAGGCCGCGCCCGTGACGACCGCCCCGCGTCCGCAACGGTGGATTGAAGGGCTGCAACGACCCGACCTAGAATCCCCCAGGGCCCTCAGCGGCCCCTCGTTCTCGTGACGACGACCCTCATCCCACTCCTCAGCGCGCTCGCGGCCGCCATGGTCGTCCTGGTGCTGACGCCCCCGGCCATGGCCCTGGCCCGCAGGGTCGGTGCGCTCGACCACCCGTCGGGACGCCGCATCCACCAGGAGCCCACGCCGCGCCTCGGCGGGCTCGCGCTGCTCGCCGGCTTCCTGGTCCCGGTGCTGCTGTTCCTGCCGGAGGACCCCGCCACCCGGGCGCTCATCGTGGGGGCCGTGCTCATCACGCTGCTCGGCGCCGCCGACGACATCTGGGGCCTGTCGCCCGCCGTGAAGCTCGCCGGCCAGGTGGCCTGCGCGTCGATTCCGGTGGCCGCGGGGCTCACGATCGACCACATCACGCTCCCCCTGCTCGGCGTGGGGGACCTGGGGATTGCGCAGTACCCGATCACGGTGCTCTGGTTCGTCGCCCTGGTGAACATGATCAACTTCACCGACGGCATGGACGGCCTGGCCGCCGGCATCACCGGGCTCGGCGCCACGACCTTCGCGATCCTCGCCGCGTCCCTCGGCCGCTCCGACCCGGCCGTCGTGGCCGCGGCCCTCGCCGGCGCCTGCGTGGCGTTCCTGATCTACAACTTCCACCCCGCCAAGGTGTTCATGGGCGACGCCGGCTCGATGCTGCTCGGCTTCGTCATCGCGGGCGTCGCCGTGAGCGGGGTGATGAAGAGCGCGGCCGCAATCGCCGTCGTCGCACCGCTCATCATCCTGGCGATCCCGATCCTCGACACCTCGTTCGTGATCCTGAAGCGCCTCAAGTACGGCCTGCCGGTCTACAACGCGGACCGCAGCCACTTCCACCACCGCTTCTTCACGATCGGGTGGGGGCAGCGGAAGACGGTGCTCGCGCTCTACGCCTGGTGCGCCCTCATGGGGGCCGCCGCGATCACGCTGCGGTTCGTCTCGTACCGCGATCCGGACGGCGGGCTCGACCTGGCGGGGACGCTCGTCCTCAGCGCCGCGGGCCTGCTCGCGATCTCGGCGTCGGTCTACATGGTCTACATCCTCGAGATCCTGAAGTGGCGCTCGACGCCCGTCGTGACGCTGGTCCGGCAGAGCCGGTTCACCCGCGCGGGACGCCGGGAGACGGTCGGCCCCAAGGCCTAGCGCGGCCGGTCCAACCGCCGGAAACCGCTCTCCGGAGCGATCCGGAGACGTTCAGGGGTCATTCAGGGGACGTTCGGCCAGGCGAACATCCATTGCCCACGCTTTCCACGCGTCGGTATAGTGGTCCCCGCTCGACGGCGACGCTCCGCGCCGCCGCCCAAGCATGTCCCGGATCCGCTCGGAGGACCCTGAATCACACCGCAGCACCCCCCTCTGCAGGAAGCAGCGCAGGTCACCTCCGACGAGGACAGCGTGTACCCGCCCCCCATGGTCAAGGCGATCCTCTCCGGGATCGGGATGATCGTGGGCGTGCTGGCGCTGCCCATCGTGCTCATCGCCGGTGGCGACTGGAGCGGGTGGTTCATCGGGTTCCTGCTGTGGTGCGTCAACTGGGGGATCGCCAACGCCACCGCGAAGTTCTCCTTCGGGATGTCGGCGACGGCCGCCGTGGGCATGTCCGGCGTGTCCTTCATCGCCCGGGCCTGGCTGACGGCCCTGGTGCTCTTCGTCATCGCTCTCCGCTACTCGGAGGAGGCCGGCCTGATCGCCGCGGGTGTGTTCATCTCCTGCTTCACGTTCGACCTGCTCGGCCGGACTGCGCTCTACGCGCAGACCCAGAAGACGCGCACGCCCAAGGGCGCCGCGCAGTGACCCGCCTCATGCGGTTCCGCCTCGCGGCCTTCGCCGCGCTCACCGCGCTGCTCGCGCTCCCGGCCTCCGGCCTGGCCGCCGGCGGCGAGTTCGACCCCTCCGAGGAGTTCGAGCTCGACCCGTGGGTGTCCATCGAGCTCGGCCCGATCGACCTCTCGATCAACAAGGCCGTCTTCTACCTCGTGCTGGCCAGCGTCATCTGCATCGCCATGGGCTTCGTCATCCGCGGCGGTCTCAAGATGAAGCCCACGAAGGCGCAGAACATCGTCGAGATCGCGTACGAGTTCGCGGAGCAGCAGATCGCGAAGCCGACGCTGACGGAGAAGGTCTACTCGAAGTACTTCCCGTACATCGCGACCCTCTTCCTGTTCATCCTGGTCAGCAACCTGATCTCGTTCATCCCGCTGCCCGTGAGCCACACGAGCTGGGTCGCCGGGATCCCCGACTTCGCGCTCTACGCCGCCACGGCGAACATCAACGTCACGCTGGCGCTGACCGCGGTCACGTTCATCGTCTACAACTACGAGGGCGTCAAGGCGCACGGGGTGCTCGGGTACCTCAAGACGCTCGTGCCGGACGCCCCCCGCGCGATCCAGCCCGTGATCTTCGGCATCGAGGTGCTCTCGCAGCTCCTGCGCCTCGTGTCCCTCTCGGTCCGGCTCTTCGCCAACCTGCTCGCCGGCCACCTTCTGATCATCATGGCCGCCGGCTTCATGATCCTGCTCGGGAACTTCTTCGGGCTGATCGCCCTGCCGGTGGGCGTGTTCTTCTGGGTGTTCGAGTGGCTGCTCGTCGCCGGCCTCCAGGCGTTCATCTTCGCGATGCTGAGCGGCATCTACATCGGCTTCGCCGTCCAGTCGCAGCACTGACAATCCAAAGGAGCGAGTACTGATGGAAGGCAACATCGAGAATGCGGCAAAGGTCCTGGCCCTCGGCCTGGCCACCGCGTTCGGCGCCATCGGCCCCGGTATCGGCGTGGGTTACCTCATGGGTAAGACGGTCGAGGCCGTCGGCCGCCAGCCGGAGCTCCGCGGCGAGCTGACCTCCCTCATGTTCCTGGGCCTGGCGCTCACCGAGGCCATCGTGTTCTACGCGCTGCTGATGGGCTTCGTCGCCTTCTTCATCGGCTAGATCGGAGACCCGATGGTGGACCTCATCACCCAGCTGAGCTTCCTCGGCCTCCAGGCCGAGGGAACCACCGAGGAGAGCGACAACCCGCTCCTCAAGATCAGCCCCGGGCTGATGATCTGGACGCTCGTGATGTTCGCGATCACGCTCTTCATCATGAAGAGGTACGTGTTCGGTCCGGTCGGCGAGATGATCGAGAAGCGCCGGAAGGACATCGCGGACTCCATCGATCAGGCCGAGCGCAGCCGCGACGAGGCCAACGCCCTCCTGGAGGACTACAAGACCCGTCTCGTGGAGGCCCGCAAGGAGGCGGACTCGCTGCGCGAGCAGGGGCGCAAGGAGGGTGAGCTGCAGCGTGCGGAGCTCGTCGCGCAGGCCCAGGGCCAGCGTGAGCGGGTGCTCGCCGACGCCGACGCCCAGATCGCCGCCCAGGCCCGTTCGGCCGCGAGCGGCCTGCGGGACGACGTGGTCGACCTCGCCCTGGCCGCGGCCGAGAAGGTCTCGCGCCGCTCCCTCGACGACGCCGAGCACCGCCGGCTCATCGAGGAGGCCATCAAGGAGGCGGACCTCTCGACGGTCTCCTCCAACGGGGGCTCCACGAACCCGTGAGCGCCGCCGCCACCTACGCGGAGGCGCTCTACGAGGCCGCGGTCGACGGCTCCGCCGTCACCCCGGTCTCCGAGGACGTCGCCGGCTTCGCCGCCGCCGTCCGGGAGTCCGCCGACCTGCGGGCGGTCCTCGGCAACCCCGAGGTCGACACGAAGGCCAAGAAGGCCGTCGTGGAGGGCCTCGCCGAGGGCGCGCACCCGCTCGTCGTCAACTTCCTGCGCGTGCTCGCCGACCGGGGACGGCTCGGTGAGGTCACGGAGATCGCCGACGCCTTCGCGGCACGGGTCGCCCAGGCCGAGAACCGCATCGACGTCGAGGTCGTCACGGCCGTGCCGCTGCCCGACGACCTCCGCGCCCGCATCATCGAGCAGATCCGCGGCAAGACCGGCGCCGACGTGGACCTCACCGAGAGCGTGGACCCCGACATCGTCGGCGGCCTCGTCCTCAAGGTGGGGGGCAGCGTCATCGACGGCTCCCTGCGCCACCGCCTGGACGAGCTGCGCGCGAGCCTGCGCGGCGCCCCGGTCGACGCCGTCGAGACGGCCTCCTGACCGCCCGCATCATCCGACCTGAGCAGAGAAAGGTGACGACCCCCAGATGAAGCTTCGGCCCGACGAGATCACCAAGGTCCTCAAGGACCAGATCGAGCAGTACTCGGGGACCGTGGAGGTCGAGGAGGTCGGCACCGTCCTCCAGGTCGGCGACGGCATCGCCCGCATCCACGGCCTGCAGTCCTGCGTGGCCCTCGAGATGCTCGAGCTGCCGCACGGCGTGACGGCCCTCGCCCTGAACCTGGAGGAGGACAACGTCGGCGCCGTGCTCCTCGGCGACGACACCCTCATCAAGGAGGGCGACCAGGTCCGCCGGACCGGCAAGGTCATCCAGGTCCCGGTGGGCGAGGCCCTGCTCGGCCGCGTGGTGGACCCGCTCGGCAACCCGCTCGACGACCGCGGCCCGATCGAGACGGAGCACTACCGCCCCGTCGAGTTCAAGGCGCCGGGCGTCGTCCAGCGCCAGCCGGTGAAGGAGCCCCTCCAGACCGGCATCAAGGCCATCGACGCGCTCATCCCGATCGGCCGTGGCCAGCGCGAGCTCATCATCGGCGACCGCCAGACCGGCAAGACGACGATCGCGGTGGACGCGATCATCAACCAGGCCGGCCAGGGCGTGCGCTGCTTCTACGTCGCCATCGGCCAGAAGGCCTCGACCGTCGCGACGGTCGTGGAGCGCCTGCGCAACGCCGGCGCGATGGAGTACACGACGGTCATCGCCGCGACCGCCTCCCAGGCGGCGCCGCTCAAGTACCTCGCCCCGTACTCCGGGGCCGCGATGGCGGAGTACTTCCTCTACGGCGGCGAGCACGCCCTCTGCGTGTACGACGACCTCTCGAAGCAGGCCGACGCCTACCGCCAGCTCTCGCTGCTGCTGCGGCGCCCGCCGGGCCGCGAGGCGTTCCCGGGCGACGTCTTCTACCTCCACTCCCGCCTCCTGGAGCGCGCCTGCAAGCTCTCGGACGAGCTCGGCGGCGGTTCCATGACGGCCCTCCCGATCATCGAGACGCAGGCCGGTGACGTGTCGGCCTACATCCCGACGAACGTGATCTCGATCACGGACGGGCAGATCTTCCTGGAGAGCAAGCTCTTCTTCTCCGGTGTCCGCCCGGCCCTGAACGTCGGCATCTCGGTGTCCCGCGTGGGTGGCTCCGCCCAGATCAAGGCCATGCGCAAGGTGGCCGGCAAGCTGAAGCTCGAGCTCGCCCAGTACCGCGACCTCGAGGCCTTCGCCCAGTTCGGCTCCGAGCTCGACGCCTCCACCCAGCGCACCCTGGCCCGCGGCGCCCGCTTCGTGGCCACGCTGAACCAGCCGGCCTACGCGCCGTGGCCCGTCGAGGAGCAGGTGGCCATCATCGGCGCCGCCAACGCCGGCCTGCTGGACCAGGTGGGCGTGGAGCAGGTCCCGGACGTCAACGACGCCATCCGCCGCGAGCTGCGCGAGAAGGCCCCCGAGGTGCTCGCGGAGATCCGCGACACCAAGGAGCTGTCGGACGCCGGCCTGGAGCGCATCGAGGCGATCGCGAAGGCCATCGTCAACCAGTTCGCCCCGTCCGAGGGTGACGAGGTCCTCGACGTCGAGGCCGCCGAGGCGCAGGCCGAGGCCGAGGCCGAGACGGCGACCGCTTAAGACGCGTTGGCGACCACCCGCGACATCAAGCGGCGGATCGAGTCGGTCCGCAACACGCGCAAGATCACCCGCGCCATGGAGCTCGTGGCCTCGGCCAAGCTCCGGCGCGCGCAGGAGAACATCGAGTCCCTGCGCCCGTACGCCCAGGCCATGCGGCGGCTCATGTCGCACGCGGCCGCAGCGAGCGGCGGGGTCCACGGCGAGCCGCTGCTCGAGGAGCGGCCCACCGAGGGGCTGGCGATCGTCGTCGCCATCACCGGCGACCGCGGCCTGGCCGGCGCGTTCAACGTGAACATCGTGCGCCAGGCGATCGCCGTCGGTGATCAGCTCCGCGCGGACGGCTTCTCCGAGGTCGAGTTCACCACCGTCGGCAAGAAGGGCGCCGGCACGCTGGCCTTCCGTGGCATGACCATCGACCGGTCCTTCCAGGGCTTCTCGGTCGAGCCGACCTTCGCCGACTCGGAGGGGGTCACCGAGCACGTCGTGAACCGCTTCACGGCGGGCGAGGTCAACCGCGTCGTGCTCGTCTACAACGCCTTCAAGTCCGTGCTCGAGCAGAAGGTCACCACCGAGCAGCTCCTGCCGATCGAGCGCCAGACCGTCGTGGACCACGACGACGACGGCGAGGAGGACACGCAGCACGGCGTGGCCGAGTTCGAGCCGGAGCCCGAGCAGTTCCTCAAGGCGCTGCTGCCGACCTACCTCGACACCACGATCTACCGTGCGCTCCTCGAGAGCGCGGCCGCGGAGCTCGCGGCCCGACGCACCGCGATGCGCAACGCCACCGACAACGCCGGCAGCCTGATCGGCGACCTCACGCTCGCGATGAACCGCGCGCGGCAGGCCGCCATCACCCAGGAGATCCTGGAAGTTGTCGCCGGCGCCGACGCCCTCCAGTAACGGCCGACAGGAGAGAGATCCCCAGCATGTCTGACGCACCCAGCACCGGAACGATCCTGGAGATCAAGGGCGTCGTCATCGACGCCCGTTTCCCCGACGGCGGCCTCCCGGCGATCTACAACGCGGTCGAGATCGACCGCGGCCCCGACGCCCCGCCCCTCATCGCCGAGGTGCAGCAGCACCTTGGTGACGACAAGGTGCGCGCGGTGGCCTTCGACACCACGGACGGCCTCGCCCGCGGCACCGCCGTGCGGGACACCGGCGCGCCGATCTCGGTGCCGGTCGGCGAGCGCACGCTCGGCCGCATCTTCAACGTGCTCGGCGACGCCATCGACGAGGGCGCCGACGTGAGCGAGGGCGAGCGCTGGCCCATCCACCGCGCCGCCCCCTCCTTCGACTCGCTGAACCCGACGGAGGAGATCTTCGAGACCGGCATCAAGGTCGTCGACCTCCTCGCCCCGTACGTGAAGGGCGGCAAGGTCGGCCTGTTCGGCGGCGCCGGCGTGGGCAAGACCGTGCTCATCCAGGAGCTCATCAACAACATCGCCCAGGAGCACGGTGGCCTCTCCGTGTTCGCCGGCGTGGGTGAGCGCACCCGTGAGGGCAACGACCTCTGGCTCGAGATGAAGGAGTCGGGCGTCATCGACAAGACGGCGCTCGTGTACGGCCAGATGAACGAGCCGCCGGGTGCCCGCCTCCGCGTCGCCCTGAGCGGCCTGACGATGGCCGAGTACTTCCGTGACAAGGGCGGCCAGGACGTGCTGCTCTTCGTGGACAACATCTTCCGGTTCGTGCAGGCGGGCTCCGAGGTGTCGGCCCTCCTCGGCCGCATGCCCTCCGCCGTGGGCTACCAGCCCACGCTCCAGAACGAGATGGGCGACCTGCAGGAGCGGATCACCTCGACCCGCGACGGCTCGGTCACCTCGGTGCAGGCCATCTACGTCCCCGCGGACGACCTCACCGACCCGGCCCCGGCCGCCTCGTTCGCCCACCTCGACTCGCAGACCGTGCTCTCGCGGTCCATCGCCGAGAAGGGCATCTACCCGGCCGTGGACCCGCTCGACTCGAACAGCCGCATCCTCTCCATCGAGGGCGTCGGCGCCGAGCACTACGAGGTCGCGACCCGCGTCCAGGAGATCCTCCAGCAGTACAAGGACCTCCAGGACATCATCGCCATCCTCGGTGTGGACGAGCTCACGGACGAGCAGAAGCTCGCCGTGTCGCGCGCCCGCCGCATCGAGCGCTTCCTGTCGCAGCCGTTCCACGTGGCCGAGGCGTTCACCGGCACCCCCGGCAAGTACGTGCCCCTCGCCGAGACGATCCGCGGGTTCAAGGAGATCGTCGAGGGCCGTCACGACGACCTGCCCGAGGAGGCCTTCTTCCTCGTCGGCGGCATCGACGAGGCCGTGGAGAAGGCCGCGGCGCTGGCCTCCCGGTGAGCACCGCCGTCTCCAGCGACCGCCGGACGCTCGCGCTCCAGGTCCTCACGCCCGAGGGCCCGGTCGTCGACGAGAACGCCTGGATGGTCATCGCGACCTCCGTCGAGGGCGAGATCGGCATCCTGCCCCGGCACGCCCCGTTCATCGCCTTCCTGCGGACCGGCGAGACGCGGATCACGCTGCCGGACGACTCGGTCGTCGTCTACGCGACCACCGAGGGCTACATGTCGGTGGAGAACGACACCGTCCTCGTGCTCGTGGAGCAGGCCGAGAAGGCCGAGGACATCGACGTCGCGCGGGCCGAGCGGGCCCTCGAGCGCGCCGAGGCGGCCATCGCCGAGGCCGGTGAGGACGACGTCGCGAAGGTCGCCGCCGAGAGCGCGAAGCGCCGGGCCGAGAACCGGCTCCGCGTCGCGCGCCGGGGCGAGGCCTGATCTAGCAGGCCGGTGGCGGGGCGGGGCCGGCGTGGCCCCGCCCCGCCGTCCGCCTATCCCTCGACGAGCTCCGGCACCGTCCGGGGCGCGCGGCGCCGTGCCAGCGTCGCCGTGAGCCCGAGCAGGGCGACGACGAGGGACACCACCACCGCGGCGCGGTAGCCGTCCATGACCGCGCCCGGCGAAGTGGACTCCGCGCCGGCCGCGTCGGCGACCGCCGTGACCACCGCGAGCACCGCCGCCCCGCCGAACTGGAACGAGGTGTTCACGAGCCCGCCCGCGAGGCCCTGCTCGTGGGCGTCGATGCCGTTCGTGGCCGCCATGTTGAGCGGCCCGAAGGCGAGGGCGAAGCCCAGGCCGGCCAGGACCATCGTCGGCAGCATGGCCACCGCGTAGGCCGAGTCGAGCCCGATCGGCAGGAACAGGGCGTAGGCGGCCGCGATCGAGGCCATCCCGGCCGCGATCGGCTTCACGACGCCGACCCGCGCGACCACCCCGCCCATCCGGGGTGCGATGAGGGCCACGATGAGGCCGGCGGGGAAGATCGCGAGCCCGGTCTCGAGCGGTGACCACCCGCGCAGGTTCTGCAGGTAGAGGGTGGCGATGAACTGGAAGCCCACCCAGGACCCGAACAGCGCCATCGCGCCGAGGTTCGCCCGCACGAGGGTCGAGGAGCGCAGGATGCCGAGCCGCACGAGCGGCGCGGCCGTGCGGCGCTCGATCCAGACGAACAGGGCGATGAGTCCCGCCGCGCCGGCCAGGCCGGCCAGGGTGCGCAGGGACGCCCAGCCCGCGGACGGGGCCTCCACCACCGAGTAGACGAGCAGCAGCATCCCCGCCGTGATCGTGCTCGCGCCGGCCAGGTCGATCGCGCGGCGCCCCGGCTCGGGGCGGCCGGAGTCCGGCACGAACCGGATCGCCGCGGCCAGGATGACGAGCGCCACCGGCACCGGCAGCAGGAAGACCCAGCGCCAGCCGATCTCGGTGAGCAGCCCGCCCACGACGAGGCCGAGCGAGAAGCCCACGGCGCCCGTCGCCGTGTAGACCGCGAGCGCCTTGTTGCGCACGGGGCCCTGCGGGAAGCTCGTGGTGATGATCGAGAGGCCCGCGGGGGCCGTGAACGCGGCGGAGACGCCCTTCACGAAGCGCGTGGCGATGAGCAGCGAGCCGTCGTCCACGAGGCCGCCGAGCAACGAGGCGACCGCGAAGACGACGAGCGAGATGAGGAACACGCGTCGCCGGCCGAGGAGGTCCGCGGCGCGGCCGCCGAGCAGCAGGAAGCCGCCGTAGCCGAGGACGTAGGCGCTCACGACCCACTGCAGCGAGGCGGTGGACATCCCCAGGTCCTCACGGATCGAGGGGAGGGCCACGCCCACCATCGACACGTCGAGCGCGTCCAGGAAGAGGGCGCCGCAGAGCGTGAGCAGCGCGGCCCAGGCCGCCCTGTCGAGGCGCACGGAGCCGTCCCCGGGGCGCGCCCGGGTGGAATCGGACACCATTCGTTCCACTCCTGTGTGTGGGGGGTTGGTGGGAACGGGGGTGGCGGCCGCCCGGTCGACCCCGGTAAAGTTCGATCGGCACCGTACCTTGTATTTCGATACAGGTCAAACAAAGGGCGCGGAGGGGGCAGATGGGCGCGCAGCAGCAGGAGATCGACCAGGTCGATCTCGGCGGGGTCGAGATGGTCACGGTCCTCCAGGCCCTGTCCGACCCGGTACGGCTGGAGATCGTGCGGCAGCTCGCGTGCGGCGACGCGATGCCGTGCGGGCAGGTGCGTCTCGACGTGACGAAGTCCACGGCGAGCCACCACTTCAAGACGCTCCGCCTCGCGGGCGTCATCGCCCAGCAGGACGAGGGAACCCGCCGCAACACCTGGCTGCGCCGCGACGAGCTGGACGCCCGCTTCCCGGGCCTGCTCGACGCCGTCCTCCACGCGGGCTGACCCCGGGAGCCACCCCCGCCGGCACGTGACGTGCTGGTACTGATGGCAGCGGGACCGGCGGGTGGGATGATCGCGCCGTGCGGTGGCCCGTCCTCGCTGCCTGGACCTGCGTCGCGCTGGCGGTCGCGGCGGGCGCGGTCGTGCTGTGGGCCCGCGCGGCCGACCCCGACCCGGCGCGCGCCCTCGACCCCGCCGTCGTCCTGCTCGTCGCCGTCCCCGCCCTCGCGGCGGGGGTCGCCGTCGCCCGCGTGCCGTCGTCGCGCTGGCTCGGGCCCCTCGTCGGCGCGCTCGGCCTGTCCGCCGCGTGGGACGCCGCCTGGACCGCCTGGGCCGACGCCGGGCCGGACCTCGCCGGGTCGTCCTGGGCCGCGCTGGCCTTCGCGACCGAGTGGGTCTGGGTGTTCGCGATCGCGGCCCTCCTGCTGCTGCTGTTCCCGGACGGGCGCGTGCCCGGGCCGCGGTGGCGCCCGGTCCTCTGGGCGGCGGTCGCCGGACCCCTTCTGATCGTCGCCGGGGCGGTCCTGCGGGAGCGCCCCCTGGAGGACCCCTACGCGGCCCTGCCCCGCCCGGGGCCGGACGGCCTCGACGGCCTCGGCCGCGCCTGCAGCCTGGTCGGCCTGCCGCTCGCGGGCGCGGCGCTCGTGCTCGCCGCCGCGGCCATGGTGGTGCGGTTCCGCCGGGCACGGGGGGTCGAGCGGGTGCAGATGAAGTGGCTCGCCGTCGCGGCGTCGCTCGTGCCGGGGACGTTCGCGGTCTGCATCGTCGCCGGGCTGCTCGGCGCCGACGAGGACGCCGCCGCGCTCATCCCGTTCCTCCTGATGTACGTCGCCCTGGTCGCGGCGGTCTCGGTGGCGATCCTGCGCCACGGGCTGTTCGACGTGGACCGGGTCATCAGCCGGAGCCTCGCGTGGGGCGCCCTCTCCCTGCTGCTGCTCGCGGTCTTCGCGGGCGTCGCGCTGCTCGTCGCGGTCCCGCTCGGCGGTGGCTCGGCCGTGGCGACCGGGGTCGCCGCCCTGGTCGCGGCGGCCCTCTTCGAGCCCGCCCGCCGGCGCCTGCAGGCCCTCGTGGACCGCCGCTTCGACCGCGACCGCTCGGCGGCCGTCGCCCGCGTGGACGCCTTCGCCACCCGCCTGCGCGAGGGGCACGCCGAGCCGGAGGACGTCGAGGCCGTGCTGCGCGAGGCGCTCGGCGATCCCGGGCTGCGCCTGCTGGTGTGGGCGCCGGAGGCCGGTGTCCACCGCGACCTGGCGGGCGCCGACGTGCCCGGCGCGGTCGCCGGCCCCGGGCAGGTCGCCACGGAGCTCGGCCGGGGGGACGCCCCGCTCGGCGTGCTGCTGCACGACGCGCGCCTGCGCGCGCGGCCCGGCCTCCTGGCCGACGTCGCCCGTGCCGCGTCCCTCCCGGTCGAGATGGCGCGGCTGCGCGGCGAGCTGAGGCGCCGCCTGGACGAGGTGGAGGAGAGCCGCATCCGGCTCGTGCGGGCCGGGTACGAGGAGCGCCGGCGCCTCACCCGCGACCTCCACGACGGCGTCCAGCAGCGGCTCGTGGCGATCGGGATGGGGCTGCGCCGGCTGCAGCGGCGCGCCGGGCCGGACACGGAGGTCGCCGCGGGCCTCGACGGCGCGGTGGACGAGATCGCCGAGGCGGTGCGGGACCTGCGCGAGATCGCCCGGGGCCTGCGCCCCGGCGCGCTCGACGGCGGGCTCGCGCCCGCGCTCGCCGACCTCGCCCGCCGCACGCCGCTCCCCATCGACGTGGAGGGCCCCGCGTCCCGGGTGGCGGGGGAGGTCGAGGCGACCGCCTACTACGTCGCCTGCGAGGCCATCGCGAACGCCGTGAAGCACGCCGGGGCCACCCGCGTCGTCGTGCGCGCCCTGCAGGAGGGTGACGACCTGCGGCTCACGGTCAGCGACGACGGCCGTGGCGGCGCCCGCCCCTCGGCCGGCGGCGGGCTCGCCGGGGTGGCCGACCGGGTCGCCGCCCACGGGGGTGCGCTCGTGCTGGACAGCCGGCCCGGCATGGGGACCCGCGTGGAGGTGACGCTGCCGTGCGCGTCGTGATCGGCGAGGACTCGGCGCTCTTCCGGCACGGCCTCGACCTGCTGCTGCGCGACGCCGGGCACGACGTGGTGGCGGCCGTGGGCGACGCCGTGAGCCTGGTGGAGGCCGTCGCGCGGGAGCGCCCGGACGCCGCGGTGGTCGACATCCGGATGCCGCCCGGCAACGACGACGACGGGGCGGTCGCGGCCGCGCGGGTGCGCCGCGAGCACCCGGAGGTCGGCGTCATGCTCCTCTCCCAGCACGTCGAGACCCGGCACACCCTGGACCTCGTGGCGGCCGGGGGCTTCGGCTACCTGCTGAAGGACCGGGTGCTCGACGTGGACGATTTCCTCGACGCCCTGCGCCGCGTGGCGGCGGGTGGCTCGGCGCTCGACCCGGAGGTGGTCGCGGCGCTCGTCGCGGGGCGGCGCGAGGACCCGCTCGAGGGGCTCACGGCGCGCGAGCGCGAGGTGCTCGCCCTGATGGCGGAGGGGCGCACGAACGCCGCCATCGCCCGGCGCCTGTGGCTCACGGACCGCACCGTCGAGACCCACGTCCGGCGCATCCTGGGCAAGCTCGGCCTGCCGGCGTCGGACGACGACCACCGCCGCGTCCTGGCCGTCCTGGCGTACCTGCGCGCCCACGCGGGCTGAGGACCAGCGCCAGCACGTAGGGCGGGTGGCGTGGCGGCCCGGTCGGCACGGGGGTCGTGGCGTCGCAGGATCGGGGCACACCGTCACCCCCATCCGGAGGAACCCCGTGTCCACGCAGCCCTCGCGCATCGACGTCGCCCCCCGCGCCGGCCTCGGCGCCCCGCACCTGGCCCTGCTCCTCGCCGTGCTCGCGATCCCCGGCAGCCTGCTCCCCTGGGACTGGTTCCGCTTCGGCGGCCTCGTCATCGGCGTCCCGCTCGCCGTCGCCGCGATCGTCGTCGCGGTCCGCGCCCGGCGGGACGGCCGCGCCCCCGTCATGACCGGCATCGCGATCGCGATCGGCGTCGCGGCGCTCCTCATCCCGGTCGTCTGGACGATCGCCGCCGTCGCCTCCTGACGGGCTAGGCTCCCCGGGTCCCGTACGCAGAGCCGGGAGGTCCCCGATGGCACTCGAACGCCCCGACATCGACCCGCCCGAGGGCGAGCCGCCCGCTGACCTGGAGATCGTCGACCTCGTCGTCGGCGAGGGCCCCGAGGCGCAGCCCGGGCAGACCGTCTCCGTCCACTACGCCGGCGTCGCGTTCTCGACCGGCGAGGAGTTCGACGCCTCCTGGAACCGCGGCCGCGAGTTCCGCTTCGGCCTCGGGCAGGGTCAGGTCATCACCGGCTGGGACCGCGGTGTCGCGGGGATGAAGGTCGGCGGCCGCCGCCGGCTCGTCATCCCCCCGCACCTCGCCTACGGGGAGCGCGGCGCCGGCGGCGTCATCGCCCCCGGCGAGACGCTCATCTTCGTGGTCGACCTGATCGACGTGGTCTGAGCCGATGAGGATCACGCGCACGCGCCCGGACACGGCGGCCGCCCCGGCCGCGTACTTCACCGGGGAGGTCTGGATCGACGAGATCGCCACCCCGGCCGAGCCGGCGCGCGTGCGTGTCGTGAGCGTCCACTTCGCGCCCGGGGCGCGCACCGCGTGGCACACGCACCCGCTCGGCCAGGTGCTCCACATCACGGAGGGGACCGGCCTGGTGCAGCGGCGCGGCGCCCCGCCGGAGGTCGTCCGGGCCGGTGACACCGTGGAGTTCGCCCCCGGCGAGGACCACTGGCACGGGGCCGGCCCCGCGAGCTTCATGACCCACCTCGCCGTGCACGAGGCGAAGGAGGGGGAGGGGCACGTCGCGTGGGGCGCCCACGTGACCGACGAGGAGTACGGGGAGACGCCCGTCTAGGGGCGCAGGTCCACCGCGTACCGCACCTCCGGCACGCGGGTCCCCAGCACCTCCTCCTCCTGGGCGCCGCCGTCGGGCCGCCAGCCCGCCGCCTCGTAGAAGCCCCGTGCCCGCGGGTTGTCCCTCAGGACCCAGAGGGTCGCCCGCGTGAACCCGTCCGCCCGGGCCAGCGCCTCGCCCCGCGCGAGCAGCGCCCCGCCCAGGCCGCCGCCCCAGGCGTCCGGGTGGACGTAGAGCGCGCACAGCTCGGCGGTCGTCCCCGCGTCGCCGTCCTCGTCGCGGGTCGGGCTCCACGCCGCGAAGCCCCGCGGTGACCCGCCGCGCGGGCCGGCCACGAGCACCCGCCGCCGCGGCTCGCGGGTGCCGATCACGGTCTGCCACAGCCGCTCGCGGTCGCCCGAGGGGATGCCGGCGAGCGCCTCCGGGCTGAACACGTGCCGGTACGCGCGCCGCCAGGAGGCGATGTGGATCGCGGCGATCCCGGCCGCGTCGCGGACCGTCGCGAGCCGCACATCGACCGCGCCGGGGGCGTCGGTCGGGGCGGTCGTCGGGGTCTCCACGGCCGACGGATGATCCCACCACGACGGGCCGCCCGCCCGCGCCGGTGGGATGCTGCCCGGATGCCCGGCGTCCCCGAGATCCTGCGCATCCGCGCGTTCCGCGAGGTGTGGCTGGCCTCCCTGGCGTCGAACGGCGGGTCGTGGCTCCAGATCGTGGCGAGCGGCTGGCTCATCCTGGAGGCCACCGGCAGCCCGGCCGCCGTCGGGGCGCTGGCCCTCGTGACCCGGGCGCCGGCGATCGCGTTCTCGGCCTACGCGGGCAGCCTGGCCGACCGCTTCGACCGCCGCGCCGTGGGCATCTGGACGTTCCTCCTGCAGGCGGTCGCCGCCTCGGTGCTCGCGGTCATCACCTACGTCGACGGCACCAACGTCCCCGCGATCTACGTCCTCACCTTCGTGGTGGGGCTGGGCTTCGCGCTGGGCCTGCCGGCGATGCTCGCGCTGATCCCGTCCCTCGTGCCGCCCGGCCGGCTGTCGCAGGCCGTCTCGCTCAACGCGGCCGGCATCAACATCGCTCGCCTTGCCGGCCCGGCCATCGGCGGCGGGGTGCTCGCCCTGTTCGGCGCGACGGCCTGCTTCGCGGTCAACGCCGTGTCGTTCCTGGCCCTCGTCTGGGCGCTCGCGCGGGCCGAGGCCCGCCCGCCCGCCGCCCGCAGCGGCCCGCGCGCCCGGATGCCCGAGGCCCTGCGCTTCGCGGCCCACGACCCGGCCATCCGCCGGCTGCTCATCGGCATGGCGGTCTTCACGACGCTGGCCTCGCCCATCCAGGAGCTCGCGCCGGTCGTCGCCGACCGCCTCGACGCCGGCGCCACGGGCCTCGGCCTGCTGCTCGGGGCGATGGGCGGCGGTGCGCTCCTCGGCGCCTGGCTGCTCGAGCACCTGCACGGCAGCGGGTACCCCCGCCACCTGGCGCTGCCCACGGCCACGACGCTGTTCTCCGTGGGCCTCGCCGTCGTGGCGCTCACACCCTGGTTCGTCGTCGGCCTGGTGGGCATGGCCTTCGCCGGGGCGTTCTGGATCTGGATGTTCTCGGCCACGAACACCGCCACCCAGCTCCGGTCGCCGCCGGCCCTGCTCGGGCGGATGCTCGGCCTCTACCAGCTCTCGGTCATCGGCCCGATCGCCCTGGGATCGACCGTCGCCGGGCTCGTGGCCGAGGAGGCCGGCATCGCCGCGACCCTGACCGGCTGCGCGGTCCTGCTCGCCACCTGGGGGCTCTGGAGCCTGCGCAACCCGGTCCTCGAGATCGACGCGCCCCGGGCCGCCGACCCGCCGTCAGGAGACGAAGCCCGCGACCGCCCGGACCGCCGTGGGGGGGACGCGGCCGTCGACCTCTAGGAAGTGGTTCGCGCCGGGGACCGTGAGGGTCCGCGTGGTGCGGCCCGCGGCGGCGCGGGCGGCGGCGAGCGCGCCCATGTCCGCGGTCGGCACCGTGCGGTCGCGCGTGCCGTGCACCATCAGCACCGGCACGCGCACCCGCGCGGCGGCCGGGCGGGGATCGGTGCGCAGCGTCGCCCGGGCGACGTCGGGCCCGACGAGGCGGTCCAGGAAGCGCCGGGCCGTCCCGGTGACCCGCGGGAGCTCGCCCAGCGGGCGCCCGGGGGCGGAGAGGGTCACGACGCGCGTCGCCCCGCTCGCCGGGGCCGCGGCCAGCGCGAGGTCGCCGCCCTGGCTGTGGCCGATGAGCGCCACCCGCGAGCGGTCCACGCCGGGCGTGCCGATCAGCGTGCGCACCGCGGCGACGGCGTCGCGCACGAGCGGCCGGGCGTCGAGCCAGCTCAGCGCCGGCCCGCCGGACTCGCCGAGGCCGCGCTTGTCGTAGCGCAGCACGGCCACGCCGCGGCGCGCGAGCTGCCGGGCGAGGTCGGCGTAGGGGCCGCCGGTGCCCTCGAAGGCGCCGTCCCGGCGGGCCGGGCCGAAGCCCGACACGAGCACGGCGGCCGGGTGGGGCCCCGCGCCGGCGGGCAGCGTCAGGGTGCCGGCGAGCGTGACGCCGCCGGTGGCCGGGATCGCGACGGGCTGCTCCACGGGGGCCGGGGCGGCGGCGAGGAGGACGGATCCGAGGACGGCTGCGAGCACCTCTCCGAGGGTAGGGCGTCCGCGTGGCGCGGCGGTTAACGGGCGGCCAGGACCGGCCGTGCCGCCCCGTTCGCCCTCCCGCCGGGGCCTCGGCTATCCTGCCCCGGTGGACGAGGTGCAGCTCGCCGAGCGGCTGATCGCCTACGACACGTCCCGCCGCTCGGGCATCGGGCAGGCCACCGACTTCGTCGCCGGCTGGCTCGACGCACGTGGCGCCACCGTCTCCCAGGTCGAGACCGGCGGGCGCCGCAGCCTGGTGGCCCGTGTCGGCGACGGCCCGACCCGCGTGGTCTTCCACGGCCACATCGACGTGGTGCCCGGCCACGCCGACCAGTTCGTGCCGCGCATCGACGGCGGCCGGCTCGTGGGCCGGGGCGCCTACGACATGAAGGCGGCCCTCGGGGCGATGATGCTCGCGGTCGCCGACCTGGCCGGCGAGCTCCACGGCGCCGTGGTCGAGCTCATCGTCGTGCCGGACGAGGAGCGCTCCGAGCCGGGCGAGAACTGCACCCAGATGATGGTCCACGACGGCCTGCGCGCCGACTTCGTCGTGTGCGGCGAGCCGACCGACATGCAGGTGGGGGTGCAGGCCAAGGGCGTGCTCATGCTGAGGGTGGACGTGGCCGGGACCGCCGCGCATGGCGCGACGCCCTGGTTGGGGGACAATGCGGTCCTGCGGGGAATCGACATGTACCGCCGCATCGCGACGCTGCCCTTCGCCCAGGAGTCCGCACCCCTGTTCGAGCGCCCCTCCATCAACCTCGGCCGCATCCAGGGCGGCGACGCGGTCAACAAGGTCCCCGACGCCTGCCGCATGGACGTGGACGTGCGCTACCTGCCGGGCCAGTCCCCGGACGAGGTGCTCGCCCAGATCCTCTCCCTGGAGCCGCGCGCCCGCATCGAGGTGCTGCTGGAGCGCCCGCCGGCCGACGTGCCGCCGGACCACGTGTTCGTGCAGACGCTGCTCGACGCGGCCGGGCGGTACGAGCCCTCCACCACCTCGGTGGGCCGCGACGGGGCGTCGGACGCCGTCGCCTTCCTGGAGGTCGGGGTGCCCGCCGTCGAGTTCGGTCCGCGGGGCGCCGGCCACCACGGCCCGGACGAGTACGTGGAGATCGAGAGCCTGCCCCGGTACCGGCGGGCCCTCTCGGAGTTCGCCCGGCTCGTGGCCGAGCTCCCCGCCCGCGCCCCCGGCACGGGGGTCGCGTGAGCGCCCGCCGCGACGGCGAGCCGCCGCACAGGGAGGCGCGCTACTGGCGCGTCCCGGCGAAGCGGCGGCTGTGGGTGGGCATCGTCGGCTGGGGCCTGTGGGGTGTCATCGGCCTGGTGGTGGCGGTCCTGGGCGGCGCCTACATCTACCTCGACGACACGCTCGAGGTCGCGGTCCCCAACACGCCCGAGGCGCGGGCCGCGCGCGAGGCCACCCGCCCGGTGCTCCCCGGCGAGCCCACGAACATCCTGCTCATGGGCTCCGACACGCGCCCGAGCGAGGGCGACCCGGGCCGCAGCGACTCGATCATCCTCGTCCGCATGGACCCGGACGACGACTTCATCTCGATGCTGTCCTTCCCGCGCGACCTCTGGGTCAACATCCCGGGCCACGGCATGGGGAAGATCAACTCGTCGTTCTCCTACGGGCCGGCGACGACGATCGACACGATCCAGGAGCTCACCGGCGAGCCGGTCAACGACTACGTCATCGTGGACTTCGCCGGCTTCTCGAAGCTCGTGGACCGCTTCGGCGGGGTCTACATCGACGTCGACCGCCGCTACTACAACAAGAACATCGGGACGATCGAGACCAACTACTCGGACATCGACATCGAGCCCGGGTACCAGCGCCTCGACGGCGCCGACGCCCTCGCGTACGTGCGCTACCGGCACACCGACTCGACCTACGCGCGCGACGCCCGCCAGCAGCTCTTCCTTTCCGAGCTGAAGCGGCAGGCCGCGCAGCTCGGCAACCTCACGAACGTCACCACGCTCCGGGACATCTTCAAGGACAAGACCCTGGAGCTGTCGATCCGCGACCCCGGGCGCTTCATCGAGCTGATGAACCTCGCGATCTTCGTGCCGAAGGACCGCATCGCGCGGGCGTCGGTGCAGGGCACGAGCGACATGATCGACGGGGCCTCGGTGGAGCTGGCCGACCAGAGCGAGATCGACGCGAAGATCGCCATCTGGAAGGACCCGGAGTTCGAGGAGGACGCGAAGAACGACCCGAAGATCGACCCGAAGACGGTCGACATCGAGGTCCAGAACGGGTCGGGTGAGCCCCTCGCCGCGGAGGACGTCGCGCAGGCGCTGGCCGTGAAGGGCTACCGGGCCACGGTGGGCGGCAACGCCGAGAACTTCGAGTTCGCGAGCAGCGCCGTCTACTACGCCGAGGGCTACCGCGAGCCGGCGCGGGCGGTCGCCCGCCTCCTCGGCCCGGACACTAACGTGGGCGCGCTGCAGAACGGATCCTCGTCGAGCCAGGTCGTCGTGGTCGCCGGGGCGGACTTCGACGGGCTGGTCACGCCGCCGAAGGCCTCGGCCCGCCCGCCTGCGTCCACCGTCGACACGCTCTCCCTGGTGGACCCGCTCAAGGCGCTCCGCCCGGAGGTCCAGGGGCTCCAGATCATGGCGCCGCTCAAGGTGGCGAGCGGCTCGGAGGCCGACGACGTGCGGGCCTACCGGATCTCGCGGAGCGGCGGGGACAACGGGCCGCCGGCGGTGAAGATCGTGTTCTCCACGTTCGCGGGCGGGGTGCCCCGCTACTGGGGGATCGGCATGACCACCATGAAGAACCCCCCGATCGTCGAGGGTGAGACGGGGAGGTACACCAGCGGTGGCCGTGAGTACCGTACGTACTACGACGGGCGGAACCTCCAGCGTCTCGCATTCCGCTCCGGGAACACCTGGTACTGGGTCTCCAACACCCTCCAGAACGACCTCAGCGCCAAGACGATCGAGGAGATCGCCAAATCGATGCGCCCCCTGAACCGCGCCCGCCTGCCGAAGGGCAAGACCGACACCCCGATCACCGTCTCGACGGGAGGCTGATGTGAGCGACGAGACCCCCATCGAGCCCACCGACGACGAGGCGGTCGCCGCCGAGGAGACGGCCGCGGCCTCCGGCAACGGCTCGGGCCCGCGCCGCGAGCGCGTCGGCGTGATCGGCGCCGGCTACGTCGGCCTGGTGACCGGCGTGTGCCTGGCCTCCATGGGCTACCAGGTGACCCTGCGCGACATCGACGCCTCGAAGGTCGCGGCGCTCAACGACGGCATCGTGCCGATCTACGAGCCCGGCCTCACCGAGCTCATGTCCGAGCACTCGGACCGCCTGACCTACACGCTCTCCCTCGAGCGCATGCTGGAGCGCTCGGACATCGTCTTCATCGCGGTGGACACGCCGCCGACCTACTCCGGCGACGCCGACCTCTCCCGCGTGATGAGCGTCGTGGACGAGCTGGAGAAGGTGGGCGCGGACTCCCGCCACGTGCTCGTCATGAAGAGCACCGTGCCGGTCGGCACCGGCGAGCGCGTGCGCGCCGAGCTGGACGCGCGCGGCCTCAACGACGTGGGCTACTGCTCCAACCCGGAGTTCCTGAAGGAGGGCGCGGCGATCGCCGACTTCCTCCACCCGGACCGCGTCGTCATCGGCTCATTCGAGGAGGGCCAAGGCGACCGCGTGGCCTCCCTGTACGCGCCCCTCGGCGCGCCGATCATCCGCACCTCGGTCCCGTCGGCGGAGATGGTGAAGTACGCGTCCAACGCGTTCCTCGCCACGAAGATCTCCTTCATCAACGAGATCGCGAACGTGTGCGAGGAGGTCGGCGCCGACGTCGAGGTCGTGTCGCACGGCATGGGCCTGGACTCGCGCATCGGCAAGTCGTTCCTGCGCGCCGGCATCGGCTTCGGGGGCTCCTGCTTCCCGAAGGACGTGTCCGCGCTGAAGCAGCTCGCCGGTAACTCCGGTTACCACTTCCAGCTCCTCACCTCGGTCATCGAGGTCAACGAGCTCCAGAAGCGGCGCGTCATCGGCAAGCTCAAGAAGCACCTCGGCGGCCTGGAGGGCAAGCGGATCGCGCTGCTCGGCCTGGCGTTCAAGCCGGAGACCGACGACATGCGCGAGGCCTCGAGCCTCGTCCTCGCCGCCCGCCTGCTGGCGGAGGGCGCGGAGGTCGTCGCGTACGACCCCATCGTCGAGGTCTCGGAGCGGCTCAACGGCGTGGGCATGAGCGGGAGCGCGGAGGAGGCCGTCACCGGCGCCGACGCGGCTGTGCTCGTGACCGAGTGGTCGTCCCTCGTCGGCCTCGACTGGGGCGCCGTGCGCGGCCTCATGCGCGAGCCGGTGCTGATCGACGGGCGCAACGCCCTCGACCCGGCCGAGATGACCCGCCTGGGCTTCGTGTTCGAGGGCATCGGCCGCATCCCCGCGCACGTGGGCGTCGCGTCCTGACCCAGGCCGTCGTGCTGGTGGGTGGTGAGGGCCGCCGGCTACGGCCCCTCACCGACACCCGTCCCAAGCCGATGATGCAGCTGGTGGACCGGCCGTTCGTGGCCCACCAGCTCGACCTGCTGCGACGGTACGGCGTCAACGACGTCGTGTTCTCCTGCGGGTACCGCCCGGACGCTCTGCGCGCGCACTTCGGCGACGGCTCGGCGATGGGCATCCGCCTGCGCTACGTCGTGGACCCGGAGCCGCTCGGCACGGCCGGCGCGGTGAAGAACGCCGAGGAGATGATCGGCGACGAGCCGTTCCTCGTCCTGAACGGGGACATCCTCACGGACCTGGACCTGGCGGCCTTCGCGGCGGCCCACGCGGCCTCCGGCGCGGCCGGCTCGATCGCGCTGACGCCGGTGGAGGACCCGAGCGCGTTCGGCCTCGTGCGCCTTTTCGACGACGACCGCGTGGAGGCGTTCGTCGAGAAGCCGCGGCCCGAGGACCTGCGGCCCGGCGAGCCCTTCCGCATCAACGCCGGCACGTACCTCCTCGCGCCGTCGGTGCTGGACGCCATCCCCGCCGGCCGCGCCTGCTCGATCGAGCGCGAGACCTTCCCGGCCCTCGCGGCCGACGGGCTGCTGAACGGCCACCCGAGCGACGCCTACTGGCGCGACATCGGCACGCACCGCTCCTACCTCGAGGCGAACCACGACGTCCTGACGGGCGCCATCGTGACCGAGTCGCCCGCGGGCGCCGCCTACATCGCCCCCGGCGCCGAGGTGGACGGCTCCGCGACCGTGGACGCGCGCTCGGCCGTCGGCCCCGGCGCGCGCGTGGGCGCGGGCGCCGCCGTGACGGGTTCGGTGGTCGGTGCGGGCACCGCGGTCGGCGCCGGCGCGATCCTGGACGGCGCGATCGTGGGCGAGGGCGTCGAGGTGGGGGAGGGCGCCCGGCTCGGCCCGGGCACGGTGGTCGGCGACGGCGCGCGCATCGCCGCGGGCGAGGTCGTGGACCCCACGACGCCGGTCCCGACCGGCGCGATCCCCGCCGCCTGAGCGGTCCGATAGCCTGCGCCGCGTGTTCGGACTCGACGGACCCGAGGCCCTCGCGGCCGACTCGCTCGGCCTGATCGCCGGCATCGGCGACTCCGTCGCCGCGTTCGACGAGGCCCGCGCGGCCGCCGAGGCCGTGGAGCTGCCCTGGCCGGCCGACGCCGTCACCGACGTCGCCATCCTCGGCATGGGCGGCTCGGCCATCGCCGCCGACCTCGTGACGGGCGCGTACCGCGAGCGCCTGCGCCTGCCGATCACGACGGTCCGCGACTACTACATCCCGGGCTGGATCGGCGAGGGCACCCTCGTGATCCTCTCCTCCTACTCGGGGGGCACGGAGGAGACGCTCACCGCCGCCTCCCAGGTGCTCGAGCGCAACTCGCTCGCCGTGGCCGTGACGAGCGGGGGCAAGCTCGGCTCCTTCTACGCCGCCGAGGGCGTCCCGGTGATCCCGGTCGTCCCGGGCATGCAGCCGCGGGCCGCCCTGCTGCGCATGATGGTGCCGCTGCTCGTGATGCTCGACCGGCACGCGCTGGTGCCGTCGCTCGACTCCGACATGGAGGAGGCGCGCGCCACCCTCACCGCCGCGATCGCGGCCTACGGGCCGGACGTGCCGGAGGCGGAGAACCCTGCGAAGCAGCTCGCCCGCAGCCTGGCGTCACGGGTGCCGCTCGTGTGGGGCGCCGAGCTCACGACGCCCATCGCGATCCGCTGGAAGGGCCAGTTCAACGAGAACGCCAAGATCCCGGCGTACGCCTCCGCGCTGCCCGAGCTGGACCACAACGAGATCTGCGGCTTCGCCGGCATGCCGGCGCCGCTCAGCGAGCTGGCCCAGCTGGTGATGCTGCGCGACCCGCGCCACCACCGGCAGGTGCAGCGCCGCTTCGACCTCACGCGCGAGCTCGTGGAGCCCCACGTCGCCGGGGTGCTGTCGATCGAGGCCGAGGGGCAGAGCGCCCTCGCGCGGATGCTCGACCTGGTGATCCTGGGCGACTACGCCTCCCTCTACCTCGCGCTGCTGCGCGGCGTCGACCCCGGGCCGGTCGAGATGATCGAGCGCCTGAAGGAGCGGCTGGCGCAGACCGGGTTCGGGAGGTCGGCGGACCCCTCGGCGTGAGCCCTCCCGGGCACGACGTCGCGGACCTGGGCCTGGCGCCGCTCGGCCGCCAGCGCATCGAGTGGGCCGACCGGGACATGCCGGTCCTGCGCCGCATGCGGGAGCGGTTCACGAAGGAGACCCCGCTCGCCGGGCTGCGGGTCTCCGCGTGCCTCCACGTCACCACCGAGACGGCGGCGCTCGCCCGCACCCTGAAGGCCGGCGGGGCGGACGTCGTGCTCGTGGCCTCCAACCCCCTCTCCACCCAGGACGACGTGGCGGCGGCGCTCGTCCACGACTTCGGCATCGCGACCTACGCGCGCCGCGGGGAGGACGGGGCGACCTACTACCGGCACATCACCGCCGCGATCGACCACGCCCCCCAGATCACGATGGACGACGGCGCCGACGTGATCGGTGTGCTGCACAACGAGCGGCGCGAGATGCTGGACGGGGTCATCGGCGGCACGGAGGACACGACGACCGGCGTCATCCGGCTGCGCGCCCTGGAGGCCGCCGGCGGGCTGGGCTTCCCGGTGGTCGCCGTGAACGACGCCGACACGAAGCACCTCTTCGACAACCGCTACGGCACCGGGCAGTCCACGGTGGACGGGCTCCTGCGGGCCACGAACGTCCTCGTCGCCGGGCGCCGCGCCGTCGTGGCGGGCTTCGGCTGGTCCGGGCGCGGTGTGGCGAGCCGCCTCCGCGGCCTGGGCGCCAACGTCATCGTGCTGGAGGTCGACCCCCGGCGGGCGCTCGAGGCCGTCATGGACGGCTTCCAGGTGATGCCGGTGGCCGAGGCCGCGCGTGTCGGGGACGTCTTCATCACCGCCACCGGCGACATCGACGTGATCCGCCCGGAGCACATGCGGGTGATGAAGGACGGCGCGATCCTGGCGAACGCCGGCCACTTCGACGTGGAGATCGACGTGCCCGGGCTGGCCGCCCTCGCCGTCTCCGACCGCGAGGTCCGCGCCGGGGTGCGGGAGTTCGCGATGGAGGACGGGCGCCGGCTCTACCTGCTCGCCGACGGCCGCCTGGTGAACCTGGCGTGCGCCGAGGGGCACCCCGCCTCGGTGATGGACATGTCCTTCGCCAACCAGGCCCTCTGCGCCGAGTGGCTCGCCCGGGAGGGCGCCGGCCTGGAGCCGCGCGTCTACGGGGTGCCGCGCCGGATCGACGACGAGATCGCGTCGCTCAAGCTGACGGCCCTCGGCGTGGAGATCGACGTCCTCAGCGCGGCCCAGACGCGGTACCTCGCGTCGTGGGAGCGGGGGACGTGAGCGGGGGCCTCGCGCCGCAGGAGATCATCCGGCTCGTCCCCGGGGCGGTCGAGATGGTCGACCAGACCCTGCTGCCCTCGGAGGTCACCGTCCTCCGATGCGACAACTGGACCGAGGTGGTCGACGCCATCCGGCGCCTCTCGATCCGCGGGGCCCCGGCGATCGGGGTGGCGGGGGCGATGGGGGTGGCCCTGGCGGCGGAGGCCGCGGCCACGGCTGACGCGGACGAGGACGCCTTCCGCGACGAGGTCCGGGCGGCGGCCGCCGCCCTCCGGGCGTCCCGTCCGACGGCCGTCAACCTGATGTGGGCGGTCGACGCCCAGACCGCGCTGCTCGACGCCCACCCCGGCCCGCCCGCGGCGACGGCGGAGGCCCTGGCCGACGCCGCCCGGCGCATCCACGCCGACGAGGTCGCGCGCTGCGAGGCGATGGGCGCCCACGGCAGCACCCTCATCGGGCGCGGCGCCCGGGTCATGACGATCTGCAACGCCGGCGCCCTGGCCACCGGCGGGTACGGCACCGCCCTCGGGGTCGTCCGGGCCGCCCACGCCGCCGACCCCTCCCTGCGCGTCGTCGTCCCTGAGACCCGCCCCCTCCTGCAGGGCTCCCGCCTCACGGCATGGGAGCTGGCGCAGGACGGCATCGCCCACACGCTCATCACCGACTCGATGGCCGCGACGACGATGGCCGCCGGGGGCGTCACCCACGTCGTCGTCGGCGCCGACCGCATCGCCGCCAACGGGGACGTCGCGAACAAGATCGGCACCTACGGGCTGGCCGTCCTCGCCCGCGAGCACGGGATCCCGGTGATCGTGGCGGCCCCCTCCACCACGATCGACCCGGCGACCCCGACGGGCGCCGGCATCCCGATCGAGGAACGCGCCGCCGACGAGGTCCGGGGCCTTACCCTCCACGGCCGCGCCGCCTCCGCGCCGGACACCCTGGTCGCCAACCCGGCCTTCGACGTCACCCCGGCCCGCCTCGTGGCGGCCATCGTCACCGAGCACGGGGTCCACCGGCCCCCCTACGACCGCACCCTCCCGAGGCCCGAACCCCCCTCGGCGTGAGGGTTCCGGGCCGACGGGCCCGGTCACCGCCCGGCCGCGCCGGTGCGCTCCGTCGCTCGGGGTCCACTTGGCCCCGGGCGGCAGGTCCCAGTGTCCGATGGCCGGACGCGGCCGGCGACGGCGCACCGCCCCCGGCACGCTCCCGTGCGCCTCTCGGCACACCCCGTGACAGACCCGTGACAGGCCCCCACGGCAGGCTCACCCCATGCCCCTCGCCGCCCTGCTCGATGTCGTCCTGCCCCCGTCCTGCGCGGCGTGCGGGGTGCCCGGGGAGGCCGCATGCACGGCCTGCCTCGCCGCCCTCGAGCCGCTCCCGCCGCCCTGGTGCGGGGGCTGCGGCGCCCCGGTCTCCGTCCCGGTGGAGCGGTGCGGCGCCTGCCGGGGACGCATCACGGGAGGCCGGCAGGCCGTCGCGTACCGGGGGCCCGCACCGGCCCTCGTCGCAGCCCTGAAGGACGACCGCCGCCGCACCCTCGCCGCCACGCTCGCCGGCATCGTCACCGCCGCCGTCCCGCCGCCCCCACCGGACGCCGCCCTCGTCCCGGTGCCCCTCGGCCCCCGCCGCGCCCGGGAGCGCGGCTTCAACCAGAGCGGCCTCATCGCCGCCGCCCTCGCCGACGCCTGGGGACTCCCCGTCGCCCGCGCCCTCGTCCGCACCCGCGAGGGCCCTCCCCAGCGCGGCGCCGCCCGCACCGAGCGCGCCCGCCAGGCCTCCGGCGCCTTCGCGGCCGGCGGCCCCGACCCGGTCCCGCTCACGGCCTGGCTCGTCGACGACGTCCTCACGACCGGCGCCACCCTCGCCGACTGCGCCCGCGCCCTCCGCGCGGGCGGCGCGACACGGGTCGGCGCGGTGTGCGTCGCACGGGTCGTCCCAGGGGGTGGGTGAGCTGAGGCGCCCTGACGGGCATCCCCTCGGGCGGTACCATCGGTTCACCCGAGGCGACGATGGAGGAGGCCGCGATGCAGCTCCAGGTCAAGGGCAAGGGAGTGTCGGTCACAGACGCCCTCTTCGATCACGCCGAGGCCAAGCTGGAGCGCCTCACGCGCATCCTGCCGCCCTGGGACGATGCGACCACGGTGGAGCTCGAGCTCTCCGTCGAGCGCAACCCGAAGATCACGCAGGACCAGATCGCCGAGGTCACGGTCCGCACCAAGGGCCCGGTGCTGCGCGTGAAGGAGACCGCGGACGACATGTACGCGGCGATCGATCAGGCCGCCCGCAAGCTGGAGCGGCAGGCCCGCCGTTACCGCGACCGCCGCAAGGACCACCAGGGCCCGCCGATGGACGAGGTGCCGGACATCCTGGGCGCCCAGGTCGGTGCCGCCGCCCGCGGCGTCGCGGAGGAGCTGGACCACGAGGTCGAGCCGGAGCCCTTCCCCAAGCTGGTCAAGAGCAAGTCGTTCGTCATGCGGGCGATGGCGCCGGAGGACGCCGCGCTCCAGATGGACATGCTCCAGCACGACTTCTACGTCTTCCGCAACTCGGAGGACGGCGAGGTGAACGTCGTGTACCGGCGCCGGGACGGCGACTACGGCCTGATCGCCCCCGGCGACTAGGGCACATGGGGCTCAGGACCGGCCGGGGGGTCGCCGATGACCCCTGCGCTACCATGAAAGACGCCGTGCCCACGATCGAGCGAGCATCCGAATGAGCACCGACCTCATCAACAAGGTCCTCCGCGTCGGCGAGGGCCGCGCGATGAAGGCGATGCAGGGCCAGGTGGGGAAGATCGGAGCCCTCGAGGCCGAGATGGAGAAGCTCGACGACGCCGCACTGCAGGCGAAGACGGGCGAGTTCCGCCAGCGGATCGAGAACGGCGAGTCGGTCGACGACCTCGTCAACGAGACCTTCGCCGTCGTCCGCGAGGCCGGCCGGCGCGTGCTCGGGATGCGGCTCTTCGACGTCCAGCTCATCGGCGCGATGGTGCTGAACTCGGGCAAGGTCGCCGAGATGAAGACCGGTGAGGGCAAGACCTTCGCCGGCACCCCGGCCGTCTACCTCAACGCCCTCACGGGGCGCGGCGTCCACGTCGTCACGGTCAACGACTACCTGGCCCGCCGCGACGCCGAGTGGATGAGCCCGCTCTACAACTTCCTCGGCGTCTCCGTCGGGGTCATCGCCTCGATGATGCCGGAGGGCGAGCGCCGCACCTCCTACGCCGCGGACGCCACCTACGGCACGAACGCCGAGTTCGGCTTCGACTACCTCCGCGACAACATGGCGGTGCGCCTGTCGGACTGCGTCCAGCGCGGCCACTACTTCTGCATCGTGGACGAGGTCGACTCGATCCTCATCGACGAGGCCCGCACGCCGCTCATCATCTCCGGCGTCCCCGAGGCCGCGACGGACACGTACTACCGCTTCGCCCGCATCGTCCCCACGCTGAAGTCCGGCGAGGACTACGACGTGGACGAGAAGCACCGCGCCGCGTCGCCCACCGAGAGCGGCGTGGACAAGGTGGAGAAGGCGCTCGGCATCGAGAACCTCTACCTCGACGTCAACGGCAACCTGGTGAACCACCTCATCCAGGCCCTCAAGGCGCACGCGCTCTACCGCAAGGACAAGGAGTACATCGTCCGCGACGGCGAGCTCCTCATCGTGGACGAGTTCACCGGCCGCGTCCTCGAGGGGCGGCGCTACTCCGAGGGCCTCCACCAGGCGCTCGAGGCGAAGGAGGGCCTGCGGATCCGCGAGGAGAACCAGACCCTCGCCACGATCACCCTCCAGAACTACTTCCGCATGTACGAGAAGCTCTCGGGCATGACGGGCACGGCGGCCACCGAGGCCAACGAGTTCGCGAAGATCTACAACACCGACGTCACCTCGATCCCGACGCACCGGCCGATGATCCGGGCGGACGAGAACGACTTCATCTTCAAGACCAAGGACGCGAAGTACCGCGCCGTGGTCGAGGACATCGCCGAGGCCCACGAGCGCGGCCAGCCGGTCCTCGTCGGCACGATCTCCGTCGAGATCTCCGAGCAGCTCTCCGGGCACCTCACGCGCCGGGGCATCCCGCACGACGTCCTGAACGCCAAGAACCACGCGCGCGAGGCGGACATCATCGCCGGCGCGGGCCAGGTCGGCTCGGTCACGATCGCGACGAACATGGCCGGCCGAGGCGTGGACATCAAGCTCGGCGAGGGCGTCGAGGATCTGGGCGGCCTCTACATCGTGGGCACCGAGCGCCACGAGAGCCGCCGCATCGACAACCAGCTCCGCGGCCGCGCCGGCCGTCAGGGCGACCCGGGCGCGTCCCGGTTCTACCTGTCCGCCGAGGACGACCTCATCCGCATCTTCGCGGGCGACCGCATCTACAAGATCCTCGACCGCCTCGGCCCCGGCGACGACCTGCCGATCGAGGCCAAGATGCTCTCCAAGACCGTGGAGGGCGCCCAGAAGAAGGTCGAGGAGCAGAACTTCAACATCCGCAAGCGCGTCCTCGACTACGACGACGTGCTGAACAAGCAGCGCGAGGTCATCTACTCCGAGCGCCGCCGCGTGCTCGAGGGCGAGGACCTCGGCGAGCAGGCGCGCGACTGGATCGCCGAGACGCTCGTCGAGATCATCGACCAGTACGACGACGACGACTCGCTCCCGGTCGACTGGGACCTCGACGCGATGTTCGCCCAGCTCGCCGGCTACTACCCGGTCACCGTCAGCGCCGCCGACGTCCGCGAGGAGTCGGAGGAGGAGGGCGAGGACCCGGTGAGCCGCGAGGAGCTGCTCGACCGCCTCGAGGACGACGCCATGGAGGCGTACGAGAAGCGGGAGGAGGAGCTCGGCGCGACGCTGGTGCGCGACCTGGAGCGGTGGGTGCTGCTCCAGCTCATCGACCAGCACTGGCGCGAGCACCTCTACAACATGGACTACCTGCGGGAGGGCATCCACCTCCGCGCGCTCGGCCAGAAGGACCCGCTCTCGGAGTACCGCCTCGAGGGCCACACGATGTTCGACGAGATGATGTCGCTCGTGAAGAGCGAGTTCGTCCGGTACATGTTCCACATCCAGGTCGACCGCGCTCCCGAGCAGGAGGAGCAGAAGGTCGCCGAGGTGGACTACAGCTACCAGTCCGACCCGATCCAGGGCTTCGACGGCGCCGCCGAGGAGAGCGGCGTCGAGGTCGAGGCCGACGCGGAGCCGGACCGCCGCGGCGCCGTCGCGGTCGTCGAGCAGCGCGTCCTGACCGACGAGGACAAGGTCGGCCGCAACGACCCCTGCCCGTGCGGCTCGGGCAAGAAGTACAAGAGGTGCCACGGGGCCTAGCCGGGTCGGGCCGGGCGTCCGCCGTGGACGCCCGGCCCGCGCCTGCGCGCCTCCCGACGCGATGAGCACCGACTCCACGCTCCCACTCGACGAGCTCGTCCAGCGCTCCGGCCGCCTGCGCGAGCGGGCCGCAGTGCTCGGCGAGTACCTCGACCCCGCCTCCCTCGAGCGCCGCATCGCCGACCTCGAGACCAAGATGGGCGCCCCGGGCTTCTGGGACGACCAGGCATCCGCCGCCAAGGTCTCGTCCGAGCACAGCACGGCCACGTCCCGGCTCACCCAGTACCGGGAGCTCGACGAGGACATCGGCGCGCTCGCCGAGATGGCCGAGCTGCTGCGCGAGGAGGAGCGCGCCGGCGACCTCGACGCCGACATGCTCGCCGAGCTGGGCGACGGCCTCGACCGCGCCGACCGCACCCTCGCCGGCCTGGAGGAGGCCCGCCTCTTCTCCGGTGAGCACGACGCCGGGGACGCGATGGTCACCATCAACTCGGGCGAGGGCGGCACCGACGCCCAGGACTGGGCCGAGATGCTCCTGCGCATGTACCTGCGTTGGGCGGAGCAGCGCGGGATCAAGGCGGATCTGAAGGAGGTGCAGGAAGGCACCGAGGCGGGCATCAAGTCCGCGACCTTCACCGTGCACGGGACCAACGCATACGGCCTCATGTCCGCGGAGCGCGGTGTCCACCGCCTTGTGCGCCTGTCGCCGTTCGACTCCGCCAACCGCCGCCAGACCTCGTTCGCGGCGGTCGACGTCGCGCCGCTGGTCTCCGACGACGTCGAGATCGAGATCCTCGACAAGGACCTGAAGGTCGACACGTACCGGGCGAGCGGCGCCGGCGGCCAGCACGTCAACAAGACCGACTCGGCCGTCCGCATCACCCACCTGCCCACGAGGATCGTGGTGCAGTGCCAGAACGAGCGCTCGCAGACCCAGAACCGCGCGACGGCGATGGCGCTGCTGCGCGCGCGCCTCGTGCAGGCGGAGCTGGAGCGGCGTGAGGCCGAGGCCGCCAAGAGCCGTGGGGAGAGCCAGACGATCGGCTTCGGGAGCCAGATCCGCTCCTACGTGATCCACCCGTACACCATGGTCAAGGACCTCCGCACCGGCCACGAGACCGGCAACGCCCAGGGCGTGCTGGACGGCGACCTGGACGGCTTCGTCCGGGCCGAGCTGGAGCGCCGCGCGAAGGGCGGCGGCGAGGCGGGGACGGTCGTCACCGACGATGAGGGGGAGGAGTGACCACGTCCCGCGTCGAACAGATCCCCGCCAGCGAGTGCCGGGTTTTCCGGCGACTTTCGCGGATTGACTCGTCCACGGAGAACCGGCTACCCTCCCCGGGCCTTCAGGGCGGCTCGTATCCGCCGAAGGAATTCCTGACGGCGCGCGTTCCGATCGCGCGCCTCCCGGCCGCACCGCGCTGGTACACATCATGAGCACCGACGCCCCCGCCACACCTCCTCCCGACTCGGCCGCCGACCGCGCCCGTGAGCGCGCCGCGCGCCGCCGCGGCTCGGTCCGCGACAGCCGGGCCGACCGGCGCACCATGCTGCGCCCGGGCGACGGTCCCATGGTCATCCTGGACGGCGTCACGAAGGCCTACACGGACACCGTCCACGGCCTCGACGACGTGTCCCTCTCCATCGAGAGCGGCGAGTTCGTGTTCCTCGTCGGGCCCTCCGGCTCCGGCAAGTCCACGTTCATCCGGCTGCTCATCAAGGAGTTCGAGCCCTCGTCCGGCTCGATCACCGTCGGTGGCCGCAACCTGCAGCAGCTCCGCCGCTCCAAGGTGCCGTACCTGCGGCGCTCGATCGGCTGCGTCTTCCAGGACTTCAAGCTGCTCGCCGGCCGCACCGTCTACGAGAACGTCGCCTACGCCCTCCAGGTCATCGGCGACAACCCGCGGAACATCCGGCGCAAGGTGCCGGAGATCCTCGCCCTCGTGGGCCTCTCCGAGAAGGGCGAGCGGTACCCCAACGAGCTCTCCGGTGGCGAGCAGCAGCGCGTCTCGATCGCGCGCGCGTTCGTCAACCACCCGCGGCTGCTGATCGCGGACGAGCCGACGGGCAACCTCGACCCCGAGACGTCCATCGGGATCATGCAGCTGCTCTACCGGATCAACCGCACCGGCACGACCGTGATCATGGCGACGCACGACCGCGAGATGGTCGACAAGATGCAGATGCGCGTGATCGCGCTCGAGAGCGGCAAGGTCGTCCGCGACCAGCGCCAGGCCTCCTACGCCCGGGCGGACTCCTAGCCCGTGAGCCCTCGCTTCTTCCTGGCCGAGGCGCTCCGCTCCATCCGCGCCAACGCCGCGGTGTCGATCGCCGCGACGGTCACCGTCCTCATCGCGGTGTTCATCCTCGGCGCCTTCATCCCCTCGTTCCTCTACGTGCAGTCCACCGTGGACTCGCAGAAGGAGCGGGTGGACATCAACGTGTTCATCTCGGACGCCGCGACGGTCCCGCAGGTGGAGGGGTTGCGCAGCCAGCTCACCGCCCTGCAGGAGCGGGGCGAGGTGGAGTCCTTCGTCTACGTCTCGAAGGACGAGGCGCTCGTGAAGCTGCGCGAGCGGCTCAACGACCCGTCGATCCTCGAGGAGCTGCCGGGCAACCCGCTGCCGGCGAGCTTCGAGGTGAAGCCGACGGACCCGGCGCGCTCGGACGCGATCATCGCCCAGCTCCAGGACTCGCCGGCCATCGACGCCGAGCTCGGGATCTCCTACGGGAAGGACGCGGCCGACCGGCTGCTCACCGTGGCCCGGTTCATCCAGTGGGCCGGCCTGGGCCTCATCTCGATCCTGCTCGTCGCCTCGATCCTGCTCATCGGCAACACGATCCGCCTGTCGATCTTCGCCCGCCGCCGTGAGGTGGAGGTCATGAAGCTCGTGGGCGCCACCAACTGGTTCATCCGGTGGCCGTTCGTGATCGAGGGCATCATCTGCGGCCTCGTCGGCGCGGTCCTCTCCGTGGGGCTGCTCTGGGCGATCAAGGTCGGCGTGGTGGACACGTGGATCCGCGACGCGGACAGCGCCCTCACCCGCGACCAGGCCACGACGATCGGCTTCCCGCTGCTCGGCCTCATCCTGATCGTCTCGGGCGCCGCCGTCGGCGCGCTCGGCAGCGGCATCACGCTGCGCCGCTTCCTCAAGGTCTAGCGGCCCCGACCGGCCCCGCGGGCCTCCCGCGGCGACCGGGCTATCATCGGCGGACGCCCGTGCGAGCACACCTGCCATGACCCTCCGCCGGGTACTCGCCGTCGTCGCCGGCGTCCTCATCGTGTTCGCCGTCTTCATCGGCGGCGTCATCGTGGGCGGCCACGCCGAGGCGACGGGCCTCACGCGGCTCTCCGACCCGCTGCGCAGCGTCCTGCTGGGCGACAGCGGCGAGGACCTGCCCTCGCAGGTGCTCCAGACCCTCCGCGACGACTACTACGAGCCGATCGACGAGGAGAAGCTCCAGCGCTCCTCCGCCGACGCCATCGTGGAGGCGCTGGGCGACCCGTACACGGACTACCTCGACCCGGACGAGCTGGAGGCCCTGCGCCAGCGCAACGACGGCGCCTACTTCGGCGTCGGGCTGCAGGTGGCGAGCCGCGACGGCGTCACGGTGGTCACGCGGGTCTTCGACGACAGCCCCGCCGCGAAGGCCGGGGTGAAGGTGGGGGACCGGATCGTCTCCGTCGAGGGCGAGCCCACGAAGGACAAGACCCTGGAGCAGGTCGTCTCGACCATCCGGGGCCCCGAGGGCACCGAGGTCACGATCGGCGTGGTCACGGGCGAGCAGAAGGAGCGGAGCCTCACGCTCGACCGGGCGCGCATCCGGGTGCCCGCGGTGGAGTCGCGCGTCGACCGCGCCGACGGCGAGAAGATCGGCTACATGAAGCTGAGCGCGTTCACGCGCGGATCGGCCGACGCCCTGCGCGACGCGGTCACGGACCTGCGCGGGAAGGACGTCACCGGCCTCGTGCTGGACCTGCGCGGCGACCCGGGCGGCCTGGTGAACGAGGCCGTCGGCGTCTCCGGGGTCTTCCTGCCCGACGACTCCGAGGTCGTCGTGACCGAGGGGCTCCACTCGCCGCGCCGCGTCTTCCGCACCGACGACACCCCGGTGGCCGGGGACCTGCCGCTCATCGTGCTCGTGGACCGCAACAGCGCGAGCGCCAGCGAGATCGTGGCCGGCGCCCTGCGCGACGCCGACCGCGGCACGCTGGTGGGCGAGCGCACCTTCGGCAAGGCCCTCGTCCAGAGCACCGTGCCGCTGCGCGACGGCGGGGCGCTGAAGCTCACCACCGCCCGGTACCTCACGCCGAGCGGCTTCGACCTGGCCAAGCGCGGCCTGCCGCCGGACGTGAAGATCGTGGACGACCCGCAGACGACGCCGGACGAGGCGCTCGACCGGGCCCTCGACCTGGCGGCAGCCGAGGGATGAGCCGCCGCGGGGGGCCCGACGCGGTCCTGGTGGCCGAGCTGGTGTCCGCCGGCCGCGGCGCGGCGGCCGAACCGGCCTTCGAGCCCGGGCCGCGCGTCGCGCTGGCGAAGGGCGCCCGGGGCGGGGCCGGGGTGGGCGACCTCGTGACCGTCACCCTGCGGGGCCGCGCCGGGCGGGTCACGGCGGTACACGGGCCCGCGCGCTCGCCGCGGGCCGCCCTGCGCGCGCTGCTGGCGTCGGAGGGGCTGGAGCGCCCGTTCCCGCGCGCCGCCCTCGACGAGGCCGACGCGCTCGACGACTCCACCGTCGCCCGCGACCGCGGCCGGCGCGACCTGCGCGACCAGCCCGTCGTCACGATCGACCCCGAGGGGGCGAAGGACCACGACGACGCGATCAGCGTCGCCCGCGAGGGCGACGGGTCGGTGCGCCTGTGGGTGCACATCGCCGACGTCGCGCGCTTCGTCGTCGCCGGCGGCGCGCTCGACCGCGAGGCGGCCCGGCGGGGAAACTCGGTCTACGTGCCGGGGACGGTGGTGCCGATGCTGCCGCCGCGCCTCTCGGCCGACCTCTGCAGCCTGCGCCCGGGCGTCGACCGCGCGGCCGTCACGGCGGAGATGGTGGTGGCCCCGGACGGCTCGGTCACCGAGACCCGCTTCGGCCGCTCGCTCATCCGCTCCGAGCGCCGCCTCACCTACGGGGAGGCCGACCACATCCTGGGCGGCGGCGGCATCGGCGACGCCGGGCTCGAGGAGCAGGTGCGCCTGGCCGCCGAGGTCGCGGCCCGGCTCCTGGACGTCCGCCGGCGCCGCGGCGCGCTCGAGGCGCACTCGGGGGAGCCGGTCATCACCTTCGCGGGCGACCGGATCGCGTCGATCCACCGGGAGGGGCAGACCCCGGCCCACTCGCTGGTGGAGGAGTGCATGATCGCGGCGAACGAGGCCGTGGCGCGCCACCTCATCGCGCGGGGGCAGCCGACGGTGTTCCGCCACCACGAGGACCCGGCGGGCTCCCGTATCGAGATGCTCTACGAGCAGCTCGCCGAGCTGGGCGTCGCCACGCCGCCGCTGGCCGACGGCCCCCTCGGCCCCACCGAGCGCCGCGCCGCCGCCGCGGCCGCCGCCGCCGCGGTGGGCCGGCACCTCGACTCCGGGCGGGGCGGGCCGGTGCTGTGGACCACGGTGCTGCGCGCGCTGCGCCAGGCGCACTACTCGCCGGACGAGGTCGGCCACTCCGGCCTCGCGAGCACGGCCTACCTCCACTTCACGTCGCCCATCCGCCGCTACCCGGACCTGCTGGTGCACCGGGGCCTGCTCGACGCCCTCGGCATCGGCGACGCCGGGCCCGAGCGCGCCGAGCTCGCGGCCGCCGCCGTCCACTGCTCGGGCACCGAGCGCGAGGCGTCCGCCGTGGAACGGCGCGCCGACGACCTCTGCGCCGCCTTCCTGCTGCGCGACCGCCTCGCCTCCGACGGTGACATGGTGGTGGAGGGGCACGTCTCGGGCGTCATCGACGCCGGCCTCTTCGTGACCTTCGGCGAGGTCTTCACGGGCTTCCTGGCCTCGCGGCGCCTGGAGGACGACCACTACCGCGCCGACGCTCTCGGCGTGCAGCTCATCGGCCAGGCGACAGGCCGGCGCATCCGCCTGGGCGACCCGGTCACGGCCCGCGTGGTGCGCGTGGAGCCCCTGCGCGGGCGGGTGGAGCTGGAGCCGCCGGAGGCCTCGGGCGACGGCCGCCGCCCCGGCGGTCACCGCCGCAGGGGCAGGGCGGGCGCCCGGCCGCGCTAACCTGTCCGGCCCCATGGCCACGAAGAACAAGAAGAAGGGCGACGACCGCTTCCGGGACGTCGCGCAGAACCGCCGCGCGCTGCACGAGTACGCGATCACCGACCGCTTCGAGGCCGGGCTCGTGCTGCAGGGCAGCGAGGTGAAGGGCATCCGCGAGGGCGGGGCCACGATCTCGGACGCCTACGTGCAGATCCGCAACGGCGAGGCGTGGCTCGTGGGCGCCCACTTCTCCGACTACGAGAACGCGGGCTACGCCGGGCACGACCCGCGCCGCACGCGCAAGCTGCTGCTGCACCGCCGCGAGATCGAGCGGATCGCGCAGGCCCTCAACGAGAAGGGCCTCGCCCTGGTCCCGCTGCGCCTCTACTTCAAGGAGGGGCGCGCCAAGCTGGAGCTGGGCCTCGGGCGCGGCAAGACGCTCTACGACAAGCGCCGCTCCATCGCCGAGCGCGACGCCCGCCGCGACGCCGACCGCGCGGTGAAGGCGGTCCGCCGGCGGTGATCCCCGTCGGCCGGGCGGCGGTGGAGGCGTGGATCGCCGCCTACGTCCGGCTGTGGCGCGCCGGCGCCGGCCAGGAGGACCTGCTCGGCATCTTCACGCCGGACGCGACGTACCGGCACTCGCCGCTGGAGGAGCCCGTCGCCGGCATCGCGGCGATCGCCGTCCGCTGGGCCGCCGAGACCGAGCCGGGGGAGCAGTGGACGCTCACCTCCGAGGTCGTGGCCGTCGAGGGCGCGACGGCGGTCGCGCGGCTCGACGTGCGGTACACGGCCCCGGAGACGGTCCGCTACCTCGACCTGTGGGTGCTCCGGTTCGCCCCCGACGGCCGCTGCCTGGCCTTCGAGGAGTGGTGGTGGGCCGACCGCCCGGCGGTCACCTGACCAGGCGCATGTTGCGCACGCGCAGGGTCACCTTCAGGTCGTGGCCGCCGCGCCAGGGCTTCGGCACGGCGCTCTGGATGCCGAACCGCAGGTAGCGCACGGAGGCGAGGCCCCGCAGGCCGCTCAGCTTGAGCCGCACGAGCTGGGTGCGGTTGCCCACGGCCACCTTCGTCGCGTTGCGGAAGCTCCCGCCCGGCGTGACGATGAGGTGGAAGGCCTGGTCCGCCGGCGGGCGGCTCAGCACCTCGGCGGTGAACTCGAGGTAGCGGTAACGGGACCAGGTCCGCAACGCGCGGCTCGCCTTCCCCGAGGGGTACTCGGCGTCCACCGACGGCGAGACGTTGCCGCGGTAGACGACCTCGTCGCCGTTCGGGTGGTAGCGGCGGCCGAGGGTCATGGTGACCGTCTGGCCCTTCGTGCGCGCCCTGGCCGGGGCGATGCGTCCGGCGAACCGGGTGAGGCCGTCCGGCCGGATGACCGGGTCCGACGCCCCGAGGGGCATCGGCGGCGTGACGACGGGGATCGGCCCGGGCTGGGCGAGCGTGGTGCCGTCCACCGGGACGCCCATGGGGTCGACCGCGCCCACGGGGTCACGGCTCACCGTGAGCGTGCCGGGGGAGGGGGAGACGCCCGCGAGCGTCCAGCGGCCGTTCTTGTCCGTGACCGCCGAGAAGGCGCCGAAGCGGACGACGGCGCCCTCCACCGGCATCCCGGCCATCGTGGTGGAGCGGGCGCGGGCGCGCCGGGACCTCGGCGCGCTGCCCTCGAACACCACCCGGCCGGTCAGCACCGGCAGCGGCTGGGACGACAGGCGGGCGAGCACGGCGCGGCGGGCGCTCGCGACAGCGGCCGGATCCGTCTGCACGACGGGGAGGTAGGCGGGGCGGCCGTCGTCGGAGCAGCCGGTCGCCTTCCCGCCGTCGGAGCGGCCGGTGTACGGGGTGGCGACCCCCTCCATGATCCGGGCGTACACGGCGGGGTCCACGCCCTCGAGCGCGATGAGCAGGCTGTGGTCCTCGGCGCCGTCGCGCAGCGCCTCCAGGCGCAGGGAGCCGATCGCCGGCCGGGACGGGTCGCCGGTGGGGTAGACCAGGCTCGCCTCGCCGTTGCCGCCGATGGAGCCCCCGCGCCCGCAGGTGTCCGGGGCCTTCGTGTGGCTCAGGTACCACGGGTCGGCCCAGGGGGAGACGTAGTTGTCCCCGCCCCAGTTGTTCAGGCCCCAGTAGAAGAAGCCCTGGACGCCCTCGCGCTTGGCGAGCCAGGCCATCACGCGCGGCTCGGTGCCCGGCTTGTCGATGAGGACGTTCGGCGTGTACCGCTGGGTGTCCGATCCGTACGTGTACCACCACACCCGCTTGCCCTGGGCCCGCACCTGGCGCACGCCGGCCCGCACCTTGAAGAGGTCCCAGATCGGCGGCGCCCAGATGTCCACGGAGCGGCCGATCGCCTTGAGCGCCTCGGGGTGGGGCGCCTCGGTCACGAGCACCGGGATGCGCGGGTTCGCCGACGCCAATTGGGCGGCGGCGCGGTTCAGGTGGGCGTAGGTCTTCGGGTTCGGCTCGTCCACCGGCAGCGCGAAGGTGCGCCCGGACGCCGCGGCGAAGCGGGCGGCGAAGTCGCGTGCGGCCGTGCGGCGCTTGCCCTCCTGTGAGTACGAGCGGTCCTCGCCGCCGGCCTGCGGGAAGTTGGGCAGGAACGGCACCTCGATCGCCGGGAAGCCCATCCCCATGAAGGCGTCGAGGTTCGTGCCGCGCTTCGTGCCGAAGGGGCTGTCCGAGTAGTCGAGCGCCCAGGTGGCCGGGTCCACCTTCGGCGCCGTGTGCGGCGGCTTGCCGGGGCTCACCCCGTGGGCGCGCAGCATCGGCAGCAGGGAGGTGCGGACGCCTTCGACGAAGGCCGGGTCGTCCTCGCCCACGCCGGCCGACTTCGCGAGCTGGATCTGGTTGAGGCGCGCCACGATGGGATAGCCGTCGCGGTTCGCGAGCACGGGCGCCACGTCCACGTGGAGCGGCACGGTGCCCGCCGCGCCCAGGTCGAGCGCCCCGGAGTGGCGGCCCGCCGCGGCGCCGGCCGGCACGTGGACGAGCGCGTAGACGATGGTGGTCTCCCCGGCGGGCACGTCGATCGCGCCGTCCACCGGGATGAGGGGGTCCGGGTAGCGGCCGTCGCCCTGCAGCGTGCCGACGCCCGTGGAGGGCCGGGAGAGGCGGACGTAACCGACCCGGTACAGCGAGATCCGCGAGGCCGGGATGACGCCCGGGCCGGTCAGGTCGCCGGCGACGGGCGTCACCCGCAGCGGCACGTCGCTGCGGATCGCGACCTGGACGCCCTCGTACTCGTCCCGGGCGGCGCCCACCACGGCCTCTGCGGCGGCGTCGGCGGGACGCGTCGTGGTCGGGAGGATCGTGTGGCCCGGCGAGGCCGTCCAGGTCTCGGCGGCGTGGGCGGCGACGGGGCCGAGGCACCCGGCCGCCAGGGCGGCGGCGAACGCGACGACGGCACGGCGGATGGGGCGCAACCGGGGTCCTCTCCAGGGGGTGCGTACCCCCAGGGGATCGGCCCGGACGGGCCCCCTCCTGAGCGGATGCCCACGCGGATGGGCACCGGGGCGTCAGGCCGTGGGGTGCGCCCCCCTCAGGACGGCCTCGACGAGGTCGGGTGGGGCGGCCGTCGCCTCCCCCCCGTGGAGGAGGGCCTCCATCTCGGCGACGGTCCCGTCGTCGACCTCGTCGAAGATGTCCGACGGGTCGAACGGCGGGGCCGCCTCCGCGCACGTGGCGCGGAGGCGGTGGCGGCGGATTCGCAGCATCTTCATGGGCTCACACCATGTCGGCGAGCCGCAGGCGCTTGTTCAGCCGCCCGAGGGCTCGGTTGTAGGCCGTGGTGACCGCGGTGACGGTCATGCCGAGGTGCTCGGCGATGTCGCGGATCGGCCACTCCTCGACCGCCCGCGCGAGGACGATGCGCCGGTCCCGGACCGAGAGGCCCATGAGGCCCTCCCGCATCGTGTCCGGGAGCGAGGCCGGGAGCAGGTCGTCGTCGTCCGTGTCCGCCCGCGCGCCGGCCGCTCCGAGGATCGCGGCGTCCGTGATCCGGGCCCGCTTCGCCTCCTCGCGCCGGGCGTCGGCGACGACCGGCACCACGAAGCCCCAGACCCAGGCGCCGAAGGTGCCACGGCCGGGGTCGAAGCGCGTCCAGGTGCGGCAGACGCGCTCGAACAGGTCGAGGGTCGCGTCGGCCGCGGCGTCCGCGCCGAGGCGGCGGTGCATCGCCCGGTGGATCGTGTCGACGAGCTCCGGGGTGATCGGTGGGCCCTTCAGTCGTGGCGGATCCATGGGGACCGTCCTCTGCGCCCCATCGGTGTCATGGGTGGGCACTACACAGGGGTCGCACTCCATGATTCGCGCGCGGGGCGCGTTTTGTCACCACCCGCGTACGAAATACACCCGACCGGGTGACAAGACCGCCTCCGATCACGAATAGCTGGTGACATCCCACCGAGCAGGAGGTGAGAGATGCTCACGGCGATCGTGCGGATGCGGCTGGCGGGCCGCATCGTGCGGGTGGACTCCCAGCCGGGCCACGGACTGGCCCGGATCCAGGACCGCATCATCCCGGTGCGGGCGGTGCGCGGCGGGCCGCTCAGCGTGGGCGACCGGGTGGTGGTGCAGCACGCCTACGACGGGCACGCGCTCGTGGACGTGCGCTCGGGCGGCGCGACGATCGGGCTGATGCCCCGGTGGAGGGCCGCCGCGGCCTAGCGCTCTGGGCGGAGCACGAGGTTCGTCCCTTCGGGCCGATGCACGGGGGGCCCCGCCAGGATTGGGTGCCCCCGTGCAGACGCCCCCACCCGCGCGGACGACCTGATGCGCCTCTTCGCGCCCCCGGTCTGGCTGCGGGACATGGGCCGCGCCGCCTGGCTGCTCATCGGGGTCATCGTGCTCGTGGTGGGCGCCCTCGCCCTGCTCGGCATCGCCAACGAGATCGTCGCCCCGGTCATCGCCGCCGGGGTCGTGTCGTCCGTGGCCGCGCCCGGCGTGTCGTGGCTCTCGCGGCACAAGGTGCCGCGCGCGGCCGGCGCCGGGCTGATGCTGCTCCTGCTGCTGGGGATCGCCATCGGCATCTCGATGCTCGTGCTGGGCGGCATCACGGGGGAGTCCGACGAGATCTCCGCGGCCCTCTCGAAGGGCGCCGACACGCTGCAGGGCTGGGCGTCCGACGCGGGGGTGTCGGGTTCCTCGGACGCGCGGCAGGACGTCGAGTCCGCCCTGCCCCAGATCGGCGCCGCCCTGCTGAACGGGGTGGTGAGCGGCATCGACCAGCTCACCTCGCTCGCGTTCTTCCTCTCGTTCTTCTTCTTCAGCACGTTCTTCCTGCTGAAGGACGGCCCCGTCTACCGGCGCTTCGTGGACCGGCACCTCGGGATCCCCCAGCCCGTCGCGACCGTGATCACCGGCAACGTGATCGGCTCGCTGCGCAACTACTTCTTCGGCGTCACGCTGGTCGCCGTGTTCAACGCCATCGTGGTCGGCCTGGGGGCGCTCATCCTCGGAGTCCCCCTCGCGGGCACCATCGCCGTCGTCGTCCTCGTGACGGCCTATGTCCCGTTCATCGGGGCCTTCGTGTCCGGCGCGTTCGCGGTCGTGATCGCCCTGTCCAGCGGGGGCACCGACACCGCGCTGATCATGCTGGTGATCGTCCTGCTGGCGAACGGCATGCTGCAGCAGATCGTCCAGCCCATCGCCTTCGGGGCGACGCTCGGCATCAACCCGCTCGTGGTCCTCATCGTGACCATCGCCGGCGGCGCCCTCTTCGGGATGGTCGGGCTCGTGCTCGCCGCGCCCCTCACCTCGGCGGTAACGCACATCGTGGGCGACGTGCGCGCGGCGCGGGAGGTGGAGGGTGGGCAGCCCCCCGGGAGGCCCCGGGCGGCATTGCCGTGAACACGCCCGACGACGAGACCGTCACCGAGGTCGGCCGCCGCCGGATCCACATCCCCGACACGGTGGCGCGCGGGCTGCTCGCCCTCGTGCTGCTGGGCCTCATCCTCTGGATCCTCCTGTCGAACGTCGGGAACCTGGAGGAGGTGGGCGAGGCCCTCGCGGGCGTGTCGTGGGAGACGGGCCTCCTGCTGATCTGCCTGCTGCTCGTGCTGCAGGTGATCACCGCGTCACAGCTGGCCTTCACCGTCCCGGGCCTGGGGATCGTGCGGTCCGTGGTCACCGTCGAGTCGGCCGCGGCGGTCTCCAACACCATCCCGGGCCCCTCCGGCACCGCCACGCGGCTCGGGATCCTGCGTTCGTGGGGCTTCTACACGGACGACTTCGCGCGCTCGTGGCTCTTCACCAGCTCGCTCACGAACCTGATGGTGCTGGTGATGCCGGTCGTGGCGACGATCGTGGCGGCCGCCCTGGGCGACGTCACGAGCGGGGTCGTCATCCTCGCGGTCATCGGCGCCGTGGTGTCGGTGACGGGGATCGTGCTGGTGTGGCTCATGCTGCGCAGCGAGAGCTTCTCGCGGCGGCTCGGCACCCTGGCGGGGCGGTTCATGCGCTGGGCCCGGGGCGTCGTCTCGAAGCGTCCCAGCGACCAGGACTTCGCCGAGGCCGCCGTGCGGTTCCGCGACGGCCTGCGCGAGACGTGGCGGGAGAACGGCGGCCGGGTGATGCTGGCGGTGCTCGCCGCGTACCTCGTCAACGCCCTGATGCTCGGCATCTCGATGCGGGCCGTCGGCCTGGACATCGACGTGCTGCCGATCGGCTCCGTCTTCGTCGTCTACACGTTCGTGCGCCTGCTGACGATCGTGAACATCACCCCGGGCGGCGTCGGGGTGGTGGAGGCGCTGTACGTGTCCGGGTTCCTGATCGTCGCGCCGGACGCCGACCAGTCCGTCGTCATCGCCGGCGTGTTCCTCTACCGCGGCCTCACCTACGCCGGGCCGATCCTGCTCGGCCTCTGCGGGCTGCTGATCTGGAAGTTCCGCCGTTCGTGGAGGGTCGCCGCGCCGGCCGAGCCCCTCGGCCACGCCGCGGTGGGCGCGGTCATCGCGGACCGCGAGCCTCCCTCCCCGGACGGGCGCGCCTAGCGGTCCTCCACCACGAGGAGGTGGATTGCCACCGCCCCGTGCGCGCCGAGGGTGCTGATCTTCTCGATGTCCGACGTGCGGCTCGGCCCCGACACCAGGGACACGGCCGAGGGCGCCCGGCGCCCGGCGGCGTAGGTCTCGGCGAGGGCCTCGCCCAGGGTGCGTCGCAGGCGGCTCGCGGGCAGCACGGGCAGGTGGAAGGCGCAGGCGGTGTCGATCGAGCGACCGTGCCCGGGCGAGGCCTCCAGCACCAGCGTGCCGCGCTCGGCCACCCCGAGCGTCGGGACCGTGACCCCGGCGGTGCCCTCCGGGCCGTCCAGCCCGAGCAGCTCGGGCCAGCCGCGGCCGCGCGCGTCGGGCCAGCGCAGCACCTCGATCCCGGCGGCCCCCAGGGCCTCGGGCAGGCCCAGGTCGCCCAGCAGCGGGTCGTCCGGCAGGACGGCGCGGGTGACGCCCCACGCGCCCATCCGCGCGACGGCGGCGTCGCCGGCGGCCGCCGCGGGCACCGTCTCACCGCTGCCGCGCCGGCGGGTGAGGCCGGCGATCACGCCCTCGGCGAGGTCGCTCAGCGCGGCGGCCACCGCGTGGGCAGGTCGCGCTGCGAGGTCCACGCCGCGCCCCGTCCCGGCAGCCGGCGGATCCAGCCCCGGCGCCCGCCGCCCAGGCGCAGCGCGGCGCGGGCGAGGGCGGTGGAGACGCGGTACCCGAGGGGATGGCGCCAGGCGGCGCTCCAGGCGCGGAAGAGCATCCGGTCGCGCTGGTGCGGCGTCGTCGTCACCCGGGCGCGCACCTTCACGAGCAGGTCGTGGAGGGGGATCCCCGCCGGGCAGGCCTCGTGGCAGGCGCCGCAGAGGGACGAGAAGAACGGCATCTCCGATGAGCGCTCCTCGGAGATCCCCTTGAGCAGCGGCGTCAGCACCGCGCCGATGGGCCCGGAGTAGGGGGAGCCGTAGGCCTGGCCCCCGACGGAGCGCCACATGGGGCAGGAGTAGAGGCAGGCGCCGCAGCGGATGCAGTCGAGGGCCTCCTCGAACTCCGTCCCCCGCAGCGCCGCCCGGCCGCCGTCGAGCATCACGACGTGGAGCTCCTCGGGGCCGTCGGCCTCCCCCGGCGCGCGCGGGCCGGTGATGAGGTTGACGTAGGTGGCGGCGTCGTCCCCGATCGCGGCCATCGGGAGCACCTGCAGGATGTGGGCGGCCTCGTCCCAGTCGGCCACGACGCGCTCCATCCCCATGATCGCGACGTGGATGCGGGGGAGGGCGGTCACGAGCCGACCGTTGCCCTCGTTCTCCACGACGCACAGGGTGCCGGTGTCGGCGACGGCCAGGTTGACGCCCGAGATCCCGATGTCCGCTTGGGCGAACACCTCGCGCAGCCGCATCCGGGCGTGGGCGACGAGCGCCTCGCGGCCCTCGGGGATCGCGCCCCCGCTCTCCCGGGCGAACAGCTCCCGCACCTGCGCGCGGTTGAGGTGCACCGCCGGCGCGATGATGTGGCTCGGGTGCTGGCCGGCGAGCTGCAGGATCCACTCGCCGAGGTCGGTCTCGACGACGCGCAGCCCGGCCTCCTCGAGGGCCTCATTGAGCTTGATCTCCTCGGTCGCCATGGACTTCGACTTGGCGACGAGCGTCGCCCCGCGGGCCGCGGCGAGGTCGGTGACGTAGCGGCAGGCGGCGTCGGCGTCGCCCACGCGCGCCACCACGCCCCCCGCGGCCTCGATCTGCGACTGCAGGCGGTCGAGCAGGTTCGGCAGGTCGCGGATGTTGCCGCGCCGGATCTCCCGCGTGCGCACCCGCATCTCGGCGAAGGGGTGCTCCTCCGAGATACGCGCGCGGTTCGTGGCCCACGACGCCGCGGCCGTGCGGAGGTTGCCCCCGAGCTCCGTGTCCCCCAGGGCCTCGCGGGTGCGCTCGCGCAGCGGCTCGGACGAGGCGTCCGGGTAGACGACGGGGCGGCGCGCCGGGCCGCTCATCCGGCGAGCACCTCCGCCACATGGCGCGCGCGCAGCGGCACCCCGCACCGCTCCGCCCTCCCCACGATGTGGAGCAGGCACGAGAGGTCGCATGCCACCAGTTCGTCCGCCCCCGTCCGGGCCGCGTTGCGGGCCTTCTCCTCTCCCAGGCGGCCCGACACCTCCGGGAAGGCGACGCTGAAGGTGCCCCCGAAACCGCAGCACACCTCGGTGGCGTCCATCTCCTTCAGCTCCAACCCGGGGACGGCACCCAGCACCGCCCGCGGGCTCTCCCGCTCCCCGAGCAGGCGGAGCATGTGGCAGGAGTCGTGGTAGGTGACCGACCCACTCTCGCCCCCGCCCAGCGTCAATTGGTCGGTGAGGCCCTGCTCGACCAGGAACTGCGTCAGCTCGACGGTCCGCTCCGCCATGTCCGCCGCGGCCTCCTCGTCCCGGGTGCCCGCGAACAGGTCCGCGTACCCATGCCGGATCATCGCGGCGCAGGAGCCCGAGGGGACGACCACGGGGTCCGATCCCGCGAACGCCCGCAGCGCCCGCCGCGCGACCGGCCGCGCCTGGTCGGGGTGCCCCGCGCTCCATCCGGGCTGGCCGCAGCAGGTCTGGCCGCGCGGCACGACCACCTCGACCCCCGCCCGCTCCAGCACGGTGCGCGCGGCCTTCCACACGGAGGGCGCGACGGCGTCGGACAGGCAGGTCCGCATGAGCAGCGCGCGCATCGGGTGATCGTAGCCCCGGGCGGTGCTACCCTCACCGGGAACACGGGCCCGATCCAGTTTCGACGGAGCGGTACCGCAACAGTAAGCGAGCCGCGGACCCGGTGGACCGCGTCAAAAACCGGGAAACAACGGAGCTGCGGAGTCTTCTCCCAAGCTCGCTCTCGCTGCCTAAACAGCAGTAAATGAGAGCCATCGGCCTCCCTTAGGGTCGTGAGGGAGATCACCGGTGTCAGCTAGCGACCCTGGTCCGGCGGCAGAGGTTCTCGGCCGTCGGACGAGATCACAGGAGAACCTGGCGGAGGAGCGGTCGGTCGACGGTGACGCCCTCCGTGAGACTCTCACCGCCGACTGCGCTCGGAGAAGCTGTTGGGGGAACGCTTTCGGACGCCGGGGCAGTGCCGGCCGGGTCCACTTCAACGGAGGCCCTCTCGTCGATCAGACGAGGGGGCCTTCCTCGTTGTGCGCCGGAGCCGGGGTGGGTGGGAGGCTTGACCATGGGCTCCATCCATCCCGCCCATTCGATCCACCAGGAGCCGACGAGGGTCCGGGGGTATTCGGAGGTCCGCCTCCCGTTCGAGCCGCAGGGTTCGATGAAGGTCTTCAGAGACGAACTGCGGGCAGCTCTCTCGGCAATGGATGCGCCTGCTGGGCGCGTGCTGGCGGCGAGGTACGTCTCGGCAGCCGGCGGATTCGTCGATGTCGAGAACGTGCTGCTCTACAACGTTGGAGGCCTGGGCCGGCTCACGGCGGCCGGGGTCCATGTCGAACGCGTCGTGGAGGAGCCGGACCCGGTGGACGGCCGCTCCTTCCCCCACCTCAGCGACTACCGCCTCGTCCCTGGGACCCTGATGCCGCCCGCCATCGCGGAACCGATGGCCCGACTCGCGTTCGCGGGTGTGCGGCTCACGAGTGCTCTGAAGCCGCACGAGGTCTGGGATGCGGCGAAAGCGGGGACCTTCGAGCGTTCGAGGGAGGGGGCGCTCGTAGGGGTGCCCTTCGCGCTCGACGTGAAGGTCTCGGGGCCGCGGCCGCCGAGCGCCTTCTCGGTCATCAAGCCGCTTCTCGATGGCATCGTCGCCGCCCTCCAGTCCATGCCGACGGCCACGCCTGACGGGCTCGCCGAGGCCCGGCTCGCGGCCATCCTGGGGACGACACCGCGGGATGTGGCCCATCGGCTCCACGACGCCGGCCGCGACGTCATCGGGCCCGGGCGACTCGTCCGGCCCTATCGGACCGGGATCATGTGGGCCCCGGCAGACGATCGATGCAAGGTCGCCAGGGTCACCATGCACGAAACGGCAGCGGACCAGCCACCAGCGGTCGAGGTGACCATCGGGCTTCCGCTTGACGCTTCCGGCGAGGGATAGCCCTCAGCCCGCGACCCACTCCTTGGCTTCCTCGACCTCATCGAGGTGGTACACGCCGACCTCCCCCGGGGCCATCCACCCGGTGAGCCGCATCGCGTGGAGAAGCCACTCCACATCGGTCACCAGCGCCGTCCGCTTCCAGGAGTGCATGTGGCCGATGCCGTCGCGGACCCCGGTCTTCGTGTCCTCCCACAGCGCGCCCGCTTCGAGCTTCTCGAAGCCCGGACCGATCTGGTACAGCATCCGCAGGTCGCGGCCGGCGGCGACGGCCTCCGCGATGGCGGGCTCGATCACGCTGCGGTAGTCCTCGCGGCTCACGCTGCCGGTGGCGCGGAGGCCGATGGTCCCCTCCGGCATGTCCTCGATGCGCTCGATCACGGTGTCCTCCGGGTCCGGGGTGCCGTCCGAGTATCCGTCATGGCGGGGACGGGCGGGGGTGGGGTAGCGTCGGCGGGCCGAGCGACCAGCCGAGGGGGATCGATGACCACGAAGGCCGACTACACCGAGGACGAGTGGGAGACCCTCCGCCGCGCCACGACGGTCGCGGGCTTCGCGGTCTCGCTGGCCGATCCGGGCGGTCCGATCGAGCTGACGAAGGAGAGCATGGCCGCCATGCGCGCGGCCGGGGCGCCGCCGTCCCGGGACGAGCTGCTCATCGCCGTCTCCCAGGACGCCATGGCCCAGCAGCAGCAGCGCCACAACGTGCTCGGTGAGCTCGACCTGAAGGCCAAGACCGTGCGCGAGCAGGTCGTCGCGGAGCTGGGCAAGGTCAACGGGATCCTCGAGGCCAAGGCCACCCCGGAGGAGGCCGCCGCCTTCCGCGAGTGGATCGTCCAGGCCGCCCAGGCGAGCGCCGACGCGGCCAAGGAGGGCGGCTTCCTCGGCATCGGGGCGAAGCGTGTCTCCGAGGGGGAGAAGGCGATGCTCGCCAAGGTCCGCGACGTGCTGGGGCTGCCTCCCGCCTAACGCGCCGCCCAGGTGAGGACCTCGCCCTCGCCGTCGGTCATCAGGGTCCCCGGCATCGTCCGCAGGCGGTGGGGGCGCAGCCGCAGGACGCCGAAACCCGGCGACGCCGCCGACTCCCACTCCGGGTGGATCGCCGGGTCGAATCCGGCGGGGGCGGGTGTCGCCAGGAACCGGTCCCACGCCGCGGCGCGGTCGGCAGCGCCGGTCACGGGCTCCACCGAGCAGTCGGCGGTGCAGGTGTCGTGGGACGCGTCCCAGTAGGTGAGGGAGAGCACCGGACGGCGCGCGAGCTCCGTGACCTTCGGGGCGTCGGCGACCGTCGAGGCCCAGCCGGTGAGCCCCGTGCCGTCCCACTCCCACACCGGCTGCATCACCCGGGTCCGGGGCTCGCCGGCCGCGTCGGCGGTGGCCACCACGGCGATCCCGATGCGGTGGGCGGTCGCGACGAAGACGGGTGCGATCGTGCCGAGTGTCGTACGCATGCGGGCCACGGTAGGACTTCGAGCGTCCTTGAGGTCAAGGAGGTCGGCCCAAAGCCGTTCTCCTGGACCCTCGTCCAGTGGTGCCGTCCTGCACCGCCGTCGTAGTGTCGCGTCCTCGCCGCGCCCGGGCGGGTCACATCGATCTGAGGGAGTTCCCATGATCCGAGGGAGACGACTCCGCCTTGCCCTCGCCGGATCGGTCGCGGCCGCGGCCATTGCGGCGGCACCCGCGGGAGCGGTGACCGGCACGCCACAGCCGGGATCGTCCGGGCAGGGGCTCCCCACGGCCGGCGCCCCCGGCCTCGGTGACCCGTTCTTCCCCTTCGCCGGCAACGGCGGCTACGACGTCGGCCACTACGAGCTCGTGCTCGGCTACGACCCGGCCACCGACGTCCTCGACGGCCTCGCCGTCATCAAGGCGAAGGCCACCCAGTCCCTGTCGAGCTTCGACCTCGACCTGCGCGGGTTCACGATCTCGTCGGTCCGGGTCAACGGCATCGCGGCGATCTTCACGCGCGACGGCCAGGAGCTCGTCATCACCCCGCGCGTGCCGCTCCGCAAGGGCGCGAGCTTCCTCGTGACCGTCGCCTACAAGGGCGTCCCGGACATCGTCGTCGACCCGGACGGCTCGATCGAGGGCTGGATCCCCACGTCGGACGGCGCCTTCGTGGTCGGAGAGCCGCAGGGCTCCCCGGGCTGGTTCCCCGCCAACGACAACCCGCGCGACAAGGCCACCTTCGGCTTCACGGTCACCGTGCCGAAGGGGATCACCGCCCTGGCCAACGGGCGCCTGGTCGCCAAGGTCAACGCCCCGAAGGGCAGGACCACCTGGCTCTGGCGGTCCGACGACCTCATGGCCCCGTACCTCGCCACCTCCACGCTCGGCGTCTTCGACCTCACGATCTCGAAGGTCGGGAAGGTCCCGAGCTACGTCGCCGTCGATCCCTCGCAGGCCGCCGACAGCGCCGAGCCGCTCTCCAGGATCCCGGCGATCATGGCCTTCTTCACGAAGACCTTCGGCCCGTACCCGTTCAGCGCGACGGGGGCGATCGTCGATGACGCACCGGACGTCGGCTACGCCCTCGAGACCCAGACGAAGGCGAACTACGCCAGCGCGCCGGACGAGTCCACCGTCGCCCACGAGATCTCCCACGAGTGGTTCGGGAACTCCGTGTCCCTCACGGTCTGGCCGGACATCTGGCTCAACGAGGGCTTCGCGTCCTACGCGGAGACCCTCTGGGGCGAGCACACCGGGCAGATCGACCCCCAGGCCGAGTTCGACGCCAACTACGCGCGCCCGGCGACCAGCTCGGTCTGGACGATCCCGCCCGCCGCGCTGCCGGGGGCGGAGGACCTGTTCAGCGCCTCCCCCTACGTCCGCGGCGGGATGACGCTGCACGCGCTGCGCGTGAAGGTCGGCGACCCCACGTTCTTCCGCATCCTGCGCTCGTGGTACGCGAGGTACCGCGACGGCAACGTCACCACGGCCGACTTCATCGCGTTGTCGGAGCGGGTGAGCGGCCAGGACCTGGACGCGTTCTTCACGACCTGGCTGTACACGCCCGGGAAGCCGGCGAGCTGGTGAGCACCGACCTGCGCTGCGCCGACTGCGGCGAGCGCATCCGCGCCGGGCGGGTGCCCGGGACCTGGACCCACGTCGCCCGCCTGGTCGCGTCCTGCGACCTCGACTCCGACCACCGTCCCACGCCCGCCGAGCCGGTTCAGCCGGCGGGCTCCAGCGCCACGGTCACCACCACGCGCGCCGACAGCGTCACCGGCTCGGGCACCAGCTCGCCGATGTCGTCGGGGTCGATGCCCATCGACGCGTCGGAGTAGGCCCGGCTGTAGAGCACCTGGCCGTCGTCGTACCCGCGGGAGCCCGGCTCCCCGATCCGCAGGACGGCTCCGGAGCGCACGCCCCCCGCCTCTGCGAGGGCGGCGGCGCGTGCCAACCCGTCACGCACCGCCTCCTGCTCCAGCTCCCGCGTCGTCGCACGGCTGAGGGACCGTGAGACCTCGAACCGCGGGATCACCCGGAACACGTCCGGGAGGGATCCGGCGGTGGCCACGATGACGGTGGCCAGCCCGGCGGCGGCGCGGGCCTGCAGGGTGCACTCGCCCCGGTGGCCCAGGACCTCCATGCGGGTCGTCGTGCCGCCGTAGGGATCCGATTCCTTCACCTCGCGGTGCACGGGCGCCGTGGTGACGCGGGCATCGGCGAGCGTCACACCGTCCAGGCCCTCGAGGAGCGGGCGCACACGCCCGCGGCGCGCGATGCCCTCGGCCAGCGCGTCCGTCGGCCGCGGGAGGGTGGGCGTGCGGATCTCCACGGTCACCACGATCTCGTCCGGCACCACCTCGCGCTCGGCGTCGCCGGTCACCTCGACGTGGGGGAGGTCGCGCGGGGACATGCGGTGAGTGTAGGCCGGGGGAGGGCGTTGAACCCGGGTCCCCGGGCGGGCATGATCGCCCGCCGTGGCCACGGTCCTCCTGCTCCCGCCCTCCGAGGGCAAGGCCCCCGGCGGCAGGGGCCGCCCGTGGCCGGTGGCGCGGACGGCCTTCCCCGAGCTGGCCGGCGACCGGGCGACGGTGCGCGACGCCGTGCGGGCCGCCCTCGCGGCGGGGGAGGACGAGGCGGCCGCGCTGCTCGGCGTCCGCGGCCCGCACCTCGCCCGGGCCCTCGCCGAGTGGGAGGACCTCGACACCGCCCGGACGATGCCCGCGGCCTCCCGGTACACCGGCGTCGTGTGGGGCGCGCTCGACCCGGCGGGGCTCAGCTCCGCCGCACGGCGCCGGATGAACTCCTGGGTGCTGGTGCCGTCGGGGCTCTGGGGCCTCGCGGCGGCCGCCGACCCCCTCCCGGCCTACCGTCTCTCGATGGGGGCCCGCGTGCCCGGCCTCGGGGGTCTCGCCGCATGGTGGCGGCCCCGCATCACGCCGGTCGTCGCCGCGCGGGCGGGGTCGGGATGGGTCATCGACATGCTCCCCGGCGCCCACCGGGCCGCGATCGACCCCGAGGGGCTGGGCCCTGCCCGCCTGCTGCGCGTCGAGCTGGTCACCGGAGGCCCCAACGGGGCCAAGGCGATGGGGCACGGGGGCAAGGCGACCAAGGGGGCGCTGGCACGTGCGCTGCTGGAGGCCGGGGCGCGCGATCCCGCCTCCCTGGGACGGCTGGAGGTGCCAGGTCTCAGGCTCGAGGCGAGCCTGAGGGATGGCCGTCGCGGGCCGGTGACGCTGGTCTTCGGGCCCGCTCCCGCCTAGCGGGGCACCGGCAGGGCCGCGAGGGCGTCCGCCGTGGGTCCCGCGGGGACGAACTCCAGCCCGACGTGCCCCGAGTAGCCCGCCAGGCCCAGGGCCTCGATGAAGGCGAGGAGGTCGAGCTCGCCGGTGCCCGGTGCCCCGCGCCCCGGATGGTCGGCGAACTGCGCATGGCCGATCAGGGGGCCCAGCGCGGCGGCCTCGGCGGCCGGATCGAGGCCCATGCGGCCGCAGTGGTAGGCGTCCAGCAGCACGGAGACCCGGTCGTGGCGCACACCCCGCACGAACGCCGCGGCGTCGGCGGGCGTGGACAGGAGGGGCTCGGCCACGTCCTTGTCGTTCAGGTGCTCCACCACGATGCGCGCGCCCAGGCGGCCCACCTCGTCGGCGGCCTCGCGCACCACCCCGCGGGCGACGTCGAGCTGCTCGCGCATGCGGCGGCCCTCCTCGGCGCGCCCGACGAGCAGGTTGACCACCTCGCCGCCGCAGGCCCGCACCACCGTCGCGGCGGCCACCGCGGCGCGCACGGCCTCGTCGCCCCGCCCGGGCACGTTGCAGAAACCGCGCTCCCCGGCGGCCAGGTCGCCGCCGTCGGCGTTCACCAGGACGGCCGTGACGCCCGCCGCGCGGACGGCCGCGATCCAGTCGCCGGGGTCGTCGGCGGGGGGCCACCAGGCCTCGACCGCGTCGAAGCCGGCGGCCCGCGCGGCGGCGGGGCGCCCAAGGGCGGGCAGTTCCCCGAACAGGGTCCCCAGGTGGGCCGACAGGGCGATCACGCGCCCAGCTCCTTCCGTCGCCGGGTCACCTCACGCCCCATGGCGAGGGTGTCCGCGCGCAGGTCCGCGACAGCCGGACCCGCCTCCGAGGTCCACTTGGCGAGCGCCCCGCCGTCGCGTGCCGGGCCCGTCAGCGCGTCCGGCACGTCGTGGGCGTCGGCCAGGGCCGGGAAGAGCTGCTCCGACACGAGCGCGAAGGTGCGCAGCCCGCCCAGGTCGGCCGTCGCCAGGGGGCCGGCGGCCATCCAGCGGGGCGCAAGGCCGTCGGCCACGGCCGCGTCGATGTCGGCGGCGTCGGCCACGCCGGCCTCCAGCATGTGCAGGCACTCGCGCAGCACCGCGAACTGGATGCGGTTCCAGATGAAGCCGGGCACGTCCGCCCGCACCACGAGCGGCGTCTTGCCCATCTTCCCGGCCAGGTCCACGAGGGAGGTGGTGGTCGCGGCGGCGGTGTCGGGCCCGGGGATGACCTCCACCACGGCCGTCAGGTGGGCGGGCTTCAGGAAGTGGAGGCCGGCGAACCGCCCCGGCGTGGGCAGCGAGGCCGCCAGGTCACCGATCCTCAGGCTGGACGTGTTGGTGGCCACGAGGGTCGTGGGGGCGGTCCAGGCGCCGAGGCTCGCGAGGAGCTCGGCCTTGGCGGCGGGGTCCTCGCTGATCGTCTCCACCACGAGGCCCACGTCGGCGACCCCGTCGGGCCCCAGCACGGCGGCGCCGACGGATGCGCCGCCTGCGAGCCCGCGGGCCCGGCCGGCCGCCTCGGCGGCCTTCTCGGCGGTGCGTCCCGCCACGGTGGTGCGCAGGCCGGCCCCGGCCAGCGCGGCCGCGATCTCCGGGCCCATCGCGCCGGTGCCGATGACCGTCGCGGTCGTGGGGGGCGATGCCGGTGCTCCGCTCACCCCCTCCGATTCGACGCCGAGGCCCGCGCCCCTCGCGGCGTCAGCGCAGCGAGGGCGTGACTGTGCCGGCCCCGGCGAGGATCGCCTCGAGGCCGCCGTGCCACGCGACCACGCGGCCACCGCCCGCCCACTTGGCGGCGTACATGGCCGAGTCGGCGCGTGGGAGCAGCTCCTGCACGCCGGAGTCGGCGCGCGCGGCGACGACGCCGGCGGAGCCGCCCACCGGGACGCCCATGCCCACCGCGTCGCGGGTGGCCTCGACGGCATCCAGCATCCGGCGGGCCAGGAGCACCGCCCCCTGCTCGTCGGTGGCCGGCAGCAGCACCACGAACTCGTCGCCGCCCTGGCGGCACAGGACGTCGCCGCTGCGCAGCCGCACGCGCATCTCGGAGACCAGGCGGCTCAGGAAGGCGTCGCCCGCCGCGTGGCCGCGGGTGTCGTTGAGCGTCTTGAAGCCGTCGAGGTCGAGCACCACGGCGCCGAGGGGCTCGCCGGAGCGCACCGCGCGTGCGGTGAGGCGGCCGAGCTCCTCCCCCAGGAAGCGGCGGTTGTGGGCGCCCGTGAGCGGGTCGCGGCGCAGCAGCGCCTCGTGGGCCTCTCCCAGGCGGGCCAGGACGAGCAGCGACCAGGAGAGCCGCGCGACGACGGCGAGCACGACGGCGAGGGCGGCGAGCCCGGCCCTCCCCCCGGTCCCGGTGATGACCCAGGTGAGCGGCACGACGAGGGCCGGCAGCAGCAGCTGGCTCCAGGCGGGCGGCACGGTGTGCTCGGCCGCGGTGGCGCGGGCGCTGCGGCCCCCTGACCGCCGCATGAGCGCGGCGACGAGCAGGGCGGTGGAGGAGAGGGTGTAGAGCAGGCCCGAGACGCCGGCCGTGAGGGCGTGCTCGCCGAGGGCGGCGTCCAGGTAGAAGACCCCCGACGCGACGCTGAGCGCGAAGAAAGCGACGAGCCCGATCGTCCATCGCGGGTTCGCCCGCCGACGCAGCGTGATCCAGCCGACGATCGACAGGCCCAGCAGGTCGAGGCCGGGGTAGAGCGAGTTGACCAGGGTGTCGGCGGTCCCGCCCCCGGCCGCGTCGGCGATCGGCACGAGCACGAGGGTCCAGGCGAGCACCGCGGCGCCGGCCGTGAGGACGAGGGCGTCGATGACCCCGAGCCAGCCGGGCTCCGGCTGCATCACCCCGTAGAAGACGACGACCGCGGCGAGCGTCGGTCCGTAGTAGACGAGCCAGGCCGCGTCGAAGACGCTCACCTCGGTGATGTCCGCGCCCAGGAGGAGGGTGAGGCCGAAGGCGGCGTTCGTGACGCTCCAGATCGCCTGGCCGGCTCCGAGCAGACCCCAGGCGTAGCGGCCTGCGTTCGTGGCCTCGCGGGCCGCGCGGAGGCAGGCGACCGCGGCGACGGCCTGGGCCACCGCCTGCAGGAGCCAGGTGAGCTGGGTGTCCTCGGTCCACTCCGGCGCCAGGAGCACGGCGACGCCGACCGCCAGGGTGACGGCGACGAGCGCCCACGCGGAGGCGTATCCGCGCACGGGGGGTCGGCGGAGAGGGCTCACCTCTTGTGGATCGACGCACCCCCGCGACCGGCTGAGCGCTCGGGACACTTCTCTAGAGGGTTCTCACGACCCCTCTTGTGGTGGCGGCCCCGGGACCGCACCGTGGTCCCATGGCACTCGTCCGGTCCCCCCGCCGCACCCTCGTGGCGCTCGCCGTCGCGGCCCTCGCCGTGCCGGCGGCCGCCACGGGGGCGCCGGCCCACGAGGGGCCCGCGATCGAGGCGCATGTCGTGGGCGGCGCGGCCGCTCCCGCAGGGACCTGGCCGTCGATCGTGGCCTTGGTGCCGGCCGGCGCCGACGCCGCCGCGAACGGGGTGTCGTGCGGGGGCACGCTCATCACCCCGACGGCGGTCCTGACCGCGGCCCACTGCGTCGTGGGCGACGACGGCCTCACCCCCCTCCCGCCGAGCGCGACCGAGGTGATCGCGGGGACCTCCGACCTGGCCCTGCCGGGGGACCGGATCCCCGTGGCGGGCGTCCGGGTGCACCCGGCGTACCGCGCGCCGGGGGAGGGTCCCGACGTGGCGGTGCTGACGCTGGCGCGGCCCTCCGCGGCCCCGGTCGCCACGATGGCCCGGCCCGGCCAGGACCCCGACGCCGACCGGCCGGCCGAGATCGCCGGGTGGGGCGCGCGGTCCGAGGCCGACGTCCTGGGCTCACCGACGCTGCTGACGGCCCCCGTGACCGCGTTCTCGTCGGGGCGCTGCGAGCGCATGCTGGGGACCTCCTACGGACGGGGCCTCGCGATCTGCGCCGGGCGCGCCGAGGGCGGGGTCGACACCTGCACGGGCGACAGCGGCGGCCCCCTGCGCGACGGCGCCGGCCTGCTCATCGGGATCACGAGCTGGGGCTCCGGCTGCGGCCGGCCCGGGCGTCCCGGCGTCTACACCCGGGTGACCGCGGTCGCCGCGTGGGTGGACGGGGTGCTGGCGGCGCCGACGGTGACCGGCGGGATCGCGGCTGCGCCGGTGCGGACGGCGCGTTCGGCGCCGCGGGTGGTGGCGCTGGACGGCCGCGCCCGGAAGGGCGGCGCCGCCCGGCTGCGCTACCGGCTCTTCGGCGCCGGCGAGACGACGCGCGAGTCGATCGTGATCCGGGCGGGGAAGCGGGTCGTCGCCCGGCTCCACACCGACGCCGGCCCGGCCCGTGCCGACCTCGAGTACTCCGTCCGCTGGACCGTCCCGAGGGCCCTCCACGGCCGGGACCTGCGGTTCTGCGTGAGCACGAAGGTGGTCAAGGGGCCCGGCGGACGGCCCGACTGCGCCGTCATCAACCTCGTCGGGAGGTGACGGAGGCCGAGGTGGCCTGACGGGGTTCCCGCCTGGTCCGGGGCCGCCGAGCCAGCGGCCCTCGCGGAACCAGCGCTGCATGGTCCGGACCGACGGGGCGTGGGCCTCTCCGAGGGCGGCACGTTTCCTGAGGCGGCTGATCACGGAGGAGGGCCGCTCACCCCGCGACCACGCGTGCTCGGCCTCCTGGCGCAGTTCCGGCCACGCATACGAGCCCGGACGAGGCCGCTCCGGAGGCGGCCCGGTGAGGCGCCGCTGGTGGATGTCGAGGGCCCGCGAGCGGGCACGGGTGAAGCACCCGGTGCCCCGCCACACATGCATCAGCGAGACGACCAGATCCCGCCCCACCCGGGACCTCATGAACTCCGGGGACCTGTGCGCCTCACAGAGCCAGACCCTGACCCCGCAGGGAAGGTGCACCTCGGCCCGCTTGCCCTGTCCCTTGCCGACGCAGATCGCACAGGGCGGGAGGGATCCGAGGTTCTCCCCCTTGTAGAAGCTGCGGGCCATGACCTGGAGCGTGCCCCGATCACCGGATGAGGCGCGACACGGAGCCGTGCCGAGGCTGTGCCGCCGGTGTGCCGGCTCATGTCGCAATAGGGGCAACTGTCGCGCCCCAAGTGGAACATGGGGACACCGGGACTGGCGGGGACCCGCGAGGGCGCCCCGATCCCACCCACCAGGGGGAGGGGTTGCACCGACCGGGACGGTGAGGAAAACCGCATCCATGTGCGGATCGTCGTGAGCCACGGGCGGCTCTCCGGCCCTCCACAGACGCTCTCCGGACGGGTTTCTCCCGCAACCGGGCAGTTTTCTGGGGTGTCCGTGGGCGTCGGGGCGTTTGGGCGTCCGGGGCGGGGGTACCGGAACCCGTGTCGGTTCGCGGGCGCGACCGTGGGAAAACCGCACGGCGACGCCGATTTCGTCCGTCCCCGCTGCTAGGTTCCTCGCGCGGGCATGCCTGCGTCCGCACTCAACGAGCCAATGGGGGTCTGCAGTGAACAAGACCGAGTTCGTCAGCAGGGTTGCCGCGAAGGGCGACATGAGCGGCGCCGAGGCCGGCCGTGCGGTCCAGGCGGTCCTCGACGTGATCCAGGAGGCCCTGAAGTCTGGCGAGGACGTCGCGTTCGCCGGGTTCGGCAAGTTCTCCGTGTCCCAGCGTGCTGCCCGGACGGGCGTGAACCCGCAGGACCCGTCGAAGAAGGTCCAGATCCCGGCCCGCACCGTGCCCCGCTTCACCCCGGGCGCCGTGCTCAAGGAGGCCGTCGCCGGCGGCAAGAAGTAGGGGTCCGTCCCCGCAGCAGGCTCCGAGGCGCGCGGCCCGTCGATGGGCGGGCCGCGCGCATCGTGACCGCTCCCCGGGAGGCGCCGTGAGCGCCGATCCCCACGACGAGGTCCTCCGCGCCGGACGCGCGGCCTCGTCCGCCCACCCGTCCCTCCGCGCCGCCACCGACGCCGCGGTCGATTCCGCCCTCGAGGGCATGTCGCGCCGGCTCACCGGCCGCGCCGCCGCGCTGCTCGAGGCGAACCGCGCCGACGTCGCGGCGGCGGAGGGCGTCCTGGCCCCGGCCATGATCGACCGGCTCCGTCTGGACGAGGACCGGATCGCGGCCATGGCCGCCCAGATCGCCGAGCTCGCCGGCCTGGACCACGTCGGCGGCACCGTCGCCACCCGCCCGCTGCCGGGCGGGCTGGTGATGGAGGAGCGCCGTCGCTCCGTCGGGGTCATCGGCGCCAACTACGAGGCCCGCCCCAACGTCACCGTGGACGTCGCCTCGCAGCTCGTGAAGTCCCGCAACGCGGGGGTGCTGCGCACCGGGGGCGCCGCCCTCGGCTCGGCCGTCGCCCTCCACGACGAGGTCATCGGCCCCGCCCTGGCGGAGGCCGGCCTCGATCCCGCCGCCGTCCAGATCGTCCGGACGCCCGACCGCGAGGCCGCGCGGGCGCTCGTCTCGCACCCGCGCCTCATCCCGCTCGTCATCCTGCGCGGCAGCGGGGAGACCACCGCATCCCTCGCCCGCGAGGCCGCCGCCCACGGGGTGCGCACCCTCGCCCACGCCGAGGGGGGAGGGGTCCTCTACATCGACCACGCGGCCGACCTCGACAAGGCCCTCGCCCTCATCGAGGGGAGCCTCGATCGCCTCGGCGTCTGCAACCGCCTCAACCTCCTTCTCGTCGCCGCGCCGCTGTGGGTCGACCTGGTGCCCCGGGTCGAGGAGGTGCTCGCGCGCCTGGGCATCCACCCGTCGATGCCCCCGCACGGCCACCCGCTCGGCCTCGAGTGGGCGCTGCAGGAGGGGGGAGAGGCCACCGTCACGCTCGCGCCCGTCGCCGGGCCGGCCGAGGCGGCCGCGATCGCGGATGCCGAGACCTCGGGCCTCGCCGCGGGGATCGTCACGGAGGACCGCGCCGCTGCCGACGAGTTCCTGTCCGCCTACTCGGGGACGGGTGCGTTCTGGAACGCCACCACGCGCCTCCTCGACGGCTTCAAGCTGCTCGGGGCGCCCGAGACCGGCATCAACGTGGACCACGTGCCCGGCCCGCGTGGCCCGGTGACCTACCGCGACCTCGTGCTGCGCCAGTTCGTCATCACCCCGGCGGACGCGTGAATCGGCCGGCACAGGTTGTGCCCGGGGGGCTCGACGGCCGGGGTGCCCTGCTATTGTCCTCCACCTCGCCCCGGCGAGTCACGAACCATGGACACGACCTCCCTCACCGCCACCACGTCCCGCCGCGCCTCGTCGCGCAGGCTGTCGTGCGCCGGGGGTCCCGCCTGAGTCCCGTCAGGGTGATGTTTGCCTCCTAGGCGCGGTCCAGACACCCGTCCGCCCGCCGGCCCCTCGACCCGGATCAACGATGCGATCCGCGCCGAGTCCGTGCGGCTCATCGACGCCGAGGGCGAGAACCACGGCGTCGTGCCCCTCGCCCGGGCACAGGAGATCGCGGCCACCGCCGGGCTCGACCTCGTCGAGGTCGCCGCCGACGCGCGCCCGCCGGTCTGCCGGATCATGGATTACGGCAAGTGGCGGTACGAGCAGGAGCAGAAGGCCAAGCAGGCCCGCCGGCACCAGAGCACGATCACCATCAAGGAGATCAAGTTCCGGCCGAAGATCGACCCGCACGACTACGCCACCAAGAAGGGGCACGTCGTCCGGTTCCTCCGCCACCGGGACAAGGTCAAGATCACGATCATGTTCCGCGGCCGGGAGCTCATGCACCCGGAGCGTGGTGAGGCCCTGCTGCTCAAGCTCGCCGAGGAGCTGAAGGACCTGGCCCTGGTGGAGAGCCGTCCGAACCTGGACGGCCGCAACATGGTCATGATGCTCGCCCCGGTGAAGAACCCGCCTCCCCCCGGATCCGACGAGGAGGCCCCTGAGGCGCCCGCCGAGGCCGTCGCCGAGGCTCCTGCGGAGGCCGCCCCCGAGGCGCCCGCCGAGGTCGCGGACGAGGTCACCGCCGAGGCGGAGGCCACCACCTCCTAGATCGTCCTGCCTCGCACCGCCGGTGCGAGTCGTCTAATGTGTCGGGCCGGTCCGACAGCCCTCCGAGGAATCACGCATGCCCAAGACGAAGACACGCAAGTCCGCCGCGAAGCGCTTCCGGACCACCGGGACCGGGAAGATCCGCTTCCAGCGGGCCGGCCTGCGTCACAACCTCGAGAAGGTGTCGGGCAAGATGCAGCGCGACCGCTCCAAGGAGGCCGAGCTGGCCCCCGAGATGGTGCCCGGCGTCAAGCGACTGCTGGGGAAGAGGTAGCCCGATGGCCCGTGTGAAGCGTTCTGTCGCCGCCCGCAAGAAGCGGCGCAAGGTCCTCTCCGAGGCCAGTGGCTACTGGGGGACCAAGCACTCCTCGTACAAGCGCGCGAAGGAGCAGGTCCAGCGCTCCCTGCGCT